>Ga0068714_10000218_pt1 | contig 130824 bp, 103 predicted proteins | sample MTBNYHSulfiMetaG_FD_62988 | JGI IMG/M metagenome (GOLD analysis project Ga0068714, IMG submission 62988) | Enrichment culture microbial communities from rom New York Harbor, USA that are MTBE-degrading - MTBE-NYH (New York Harbor Sulfidogenic)... | ecosystem: Environmental > Aquatic > Marine...
AAGATGGCCTCCGGTCTGATGGTCGCCGACATGGTCGCCCTGATCTCCAGCCTGGACGTCATCGCCCCGGAGATCGACCGCTGACGGGCCGGCCGGTCAGGGAGCAGAGGAAGGACTGATCTTGGAGAGCCTGGTCAACTTGCTGCTCAGGGACTCCGCCCTCTTTCAGGCCCTGGGCTACGGCCTGACGGCCGCCCTGGTCATGTTCGTCTGCGGCTTCATCGTGGTCAACTTCTTCGGGCTCATGGCCGGGGCCTACATCTTCCTGGAGCGCAAGGTGGCCGGCTGGACCAACTCCCGGCGCGGCCCCACCCGGGTCGGGCCTTACGGCCTGATCCAGTTCGTGGCCGACGGGGTCAAGCTCCTCCTCAAGGAGGACGTCATTCCGGACGGGGCCGACCGCCCCTTCTTCAGGTTCGCCCCTTACCCGGTCCTCCTGGGCACGGTCCTGTCCTTCGTGGTCGTGCCCTTCGGTCCCAAGCTGATCATCGGCGATCTGAACCTGGGCCTGTTCTACCTCATGGCCACCGGGTCCTTCACCGTCATCGGCCTGATCATGGCCGGCTGGGCCTCCCGCAACAAGTGGTCCCTCCTGGGCGGGATGCGCTCGGCGGCCCAGATCGTCAGCTACGAGATCCCCAACGCCCTGGCCTTCCTCCTGGTCGTGCTCACGGCCGGGACCATGAGCGTCCAGGGCATCATCGGCGCCCAGGCCGGCGGGATCGGCCGCTGGTTCATCTTCTCCAGCCCCTTCGCCTTCGTGGCCTTCTTCATCTACTTCATCTCGGCCGTGGCCGAGATCAACCGGATCCCCTTCGACATCCCCGAGGCCGAGTCGGAGCTGGTCTCGGGCTACAACGTCGAATACAGCGCCATGCGCTTCGCCATGTTCTTCGCCGCCGAGTTCGGCAACATCTACGTCGTCTCGGCCGCGGCCGTGGCCTGCTTCCTGGGCGGCTGGCAGGTGCCTCTGACCGGCGGTCCGGACGACCTGGCCGGCCTGGGCCGGGTCGTGGGCCAGTTCCTGGCCCGGCCGGTCCTCCTGGCCGTCCTCCTGGTCGGGGCCCTGGCCTGCTTCTTCCTGACCTGGCGGTCCGGCCGCGGCTTCGCCCTGGACCTCAGGCGCAAGCTGCCCCAGTTCACCAACCGCCTGGTCCGGGTCAACTCCGAGCTGGGCCTGCTGGCCCTCCTCTTCGGCGGGACTGGCCTGATCCTGGCCCTGCACTGGCCCCTGAGGCCCTACCTGGCCGGAATCTACGCCTTCCTCTTCGTCTACCTGGTGCCCTTCCTGGTCTTCTTTATCAAGGCCATGGCCGTGTCCTTCGTCATCCTCTGGTGGCGCTGGACCCTGCCCCGGCTGCGGGTCGACCAGCTGATGGGGGTCGCCTGGAAGTACCTGATTCCGATCGGCTTCTTCTGCCTGCTCGGTCAGGCGGTCTGGCTGATTATCTTCCACTCTCCAGGGACGGCGGGCTGAGGACGGCGGCAGTGAGTTACTTGAGCAATATCTACGAGGCCGTGTCCACCGTGGCCGTGGGCATGTGGATCACCTTCAAGACCGCCGTGGCCGAGCGCAAGATCACCATCCAGTATCCCTCCTTCGACATCGAGGCCGGCCGGCTCAAGGACGGCCCTGACCCGGCCGCGGCCAAGTCCACGAGCCTCTTCGAACTGGTCATGGGCAACAACCAGGACTACCGGGGCCCGCTCCGGCCCCAGGTGGCCGAGCGCTACCGGGGCCTCCTGGGCTACGACGAGGCCAAGTGCATCGGCTGCCTGCTCTGCGCCAGGACCTGCCCCATCGACGTCATCACCGTGGAGGGGGTCAAGCTGGAGGGCCGCCAGGGCAAGGCGCCGGTGGTCTTCCGGGTCAACTACGCCAAGTGCATGTTCTGCGGCCTCTGCGTCGAGGCCTGCCCCACCCAGGCCGTCTTCTTCACCCATCACTTCGAGGCGGCCACCTTCCGTTTCCCGGACCTGGTCAGGGACTTCATCGACCCGGAACTGGGCCGCCAGCGCCTGGCCCAGGCCGAGGAGGCCAAGAAGACCCAGGCCGAGGAAGCCAAGAAGGCCAAGCCCAAGGGGGAAGGGGAGGGCCAGTCTTGAAGAACGTCATCTTCAACCTCTTCATCCTTCTGACCATCGTCCCCTCCTTGTGGGTGGCCTTCTCCAGGAGCATCGTCCGGGCCGCCTTCTGCCTGCTCTTCACCTTCTTCGGGGCGGCCGGGCTGTACGTCATGCTCGGGGCCGACTTCATCGGCCTGGTCCAGGTGGTCGTCTACATCGGGGGCATCCTGGTCCTGATCATCTTCGGCGTGATGATGACCCAGGGGGCCAAGCTGCCGCCCCTGGGAGTCAAGCTGCCCGGCCGGCTCCTGGCCGGAGTCCTGAGCGGGGTGGTCCTGATCGTCCTGTCCGCGGCCGCCCTGACCACCAAGTGGCCCCAGGCCGCCGCCCTGGAGCAGCCCCAGCCCACGGCCGAGAGCGTGGGTGACCTGCTCCTGGGCAAGTACCTGATTCCCTTTGAGCTGGCCTCGCTGCTGCTCCTGGCCGCCCTGGTGGGCGCGCTCCTGATCGTCAGGCGCAGCGTCAGGGAGGACTGAGCGTGCCATACACCCTCCAGAGCTTCCTGCTGGTCAGCGCCGTGCTCTTCTGCCTGGGTCTCTACACCATCCTGACCCGGAGCAACGCCATCGGCATCCTGATGGGCATCGAGCTGGTTCTCAACGCCGCCGGGGTCAACTTCGTGGCCTTCGCCCGCTTTCTGCCCCGGGGGCTGGCCGCCGAGCCGGTCAGCGGCCAGGTCTTCACCCTGTTCGTCATCACCGTGGCCGCGGCCGAGGTGGCCGTGGCCCTGGCCATTGTCCTGGCCATTTACAGCGGCAGCAAGACCATCGAGGTCACCGAGTTCAAGGAGCTGAAGGCCTGAGATCGGCCGGCCGATCTGGGGAGTGAATCGTTGGACCCGCAAGTGATCAAGGACTTTCTCTGGCTCATCCCGATCCTGCCCCTGGCCGGGGCCGCGATCAACGGCCTGCTGGGTTACCGGCTGCCCGCCCGGGGTATCCATTCCATCGCCTGCGGCAGCATCCTGCTGGCCTTCGTCGTCTCGGCCCTGGGCTTCCTGAGCCTGGTCTCCATCCCCGAGGGGGAGGAGCGGGTCCTGATCCTGAACGTCTACCAGTGGATCTCCACGGCCTGGACCACGGGCGGCCTGAGCCTGAGCGTCGCCTTCAGGCTCGACCCCCTCTCCTCGGTGCTCTGCCTGGTGGTCACCGGGGTGGGCTTCCTCATCCACCTCTACTCCGTGGGCTACATGGCCGGTGACGAGAGCCAGGCCCGCTACTTCGCCTATCTCAACCTCTTCACCTTCGCCATGCTCCTCCTGGTCACCGGCGACAACCTCCTCCTCATGTTCGTCGGCTGGGAGGGGGTGGGACTGTGCTCCTACCTGCTCATCGGCTTCTGGTTCACCGACCAGGAGAAGGCCCGGGCGGGCATGAAGGCCTTCATCGTCAACCGGGTCGGCGACTTCGGCTTCCTGGTCGGCCTGATGCTCCTCTTCTGGACCATGGTCCAGACCGGCGGCGTCTCGGCGGCCGGGCTGGGTTACGACCACCTCCGCCTTTCCGTGCCCCTGCTCCTCAAGGCCGAGCCGATCCTGGGCCTGAGCCCGATCACCTGGGTGGCCTTGCTCTTCTTTGTCGGGGCCACGGGCAAGTCGGCCCAGATCCCCCTCTACGTCTGGCTGCCCGACGCCATGGCCGGCCCGACGCCGGTCAGCGCCTTCATCCACGCCGCGACCATGGTCACGGCCGGCGTCTACATGATCGCCCGGCTCAACTTCATCTACGCCGCCGCGCCGGTGGCCCTGAGCGTGGTCGCCCTGGTCGGAGCCCTGACCGCCGTCTTCGCCGCAGTGATCGCCCTGGCCCAGGACGACATCAAGAAGGTCCTGGCCTACTCGACCATCAGCCAGCTGGGCTACATGTTCCTGGGCGTGGGCCTGGCCGCCTTCGGGGCCGGGATCTTCCACCTGGTCACCCACGCCTTCTTCAAGGCCCTCCTCTTTCTGGGCGCGGGCAGCGTCATCCACGCCGTCCACCACAACGACGTCCGTCTCATGGGCGGGCTCAAGAAGTACATGCCGGCCACCTTCGTCACCTTTCTCCTGGCCTACCTGGCCATCTGCGGCGTGCCGCCCTTCGCCGGGTTCATGAGCAAGGACGAGATCATCCTGGCCGCCTTCACCGCCCACCTGCCCGTGCCCGGTCTGGCCCCGCTCCTGGGAGTCCTGGCCCTCATCGGAGCCGGCCTGACCGCCTTCTACATGACCCGGCTGGTGGTCCTGACCTTTGCCGGCGACTTCAGGGGCTCGGCCGAGGAGAAGCACCACCTCCACGAGTCGCCCCTGGTCATGACCGGGCCGCTCATGGTTTTGGCCGGGCTGAGCGCCGTGGGCGGGTTCATCGGCCTGCCCGGGCTGACCGGCCTGCCCAACCTGATCCACCACTTCCTGAGCCCGGTCTTCGCCTCGGGCCACGGGGCCGCCGCCGCGGCCCACGGCCACGGCCCCGAGGGGCCGCTCATGGCCGTGTCCACGGCCGTGGCCGTGGGCGGGATCCTGCTGGGCTGGCTCTTCTACATGAAAAAGCCGGACATTCCCGGGGCCATCGTCGCCCGGCTGGCCGGCCTGCACCGGGTGGTGCTCAACAAGTTCTACGTGGACGAGGCCTACGCGGCCCTCTTCGTCAGGCCCATGGTCCGGCTGGCCAATCTGTGCGGCGTCTTCGACAACAAGGCCATCGACGGCCCGATCAACTTCTCGGCCAAGGCCACGACCCTCTTCTCCTTCCTGATCGGCTGGGAGGACCTCAAGGTCGTGGACGGCCTGGTCAACGGTCTGGCCGATCTGGTCAAGCGGTGGGGCGCGGCCCTGCAGGGCCTCCAGACGGGCCGGATCCAGGATTACCTTTACTCGGTGGTGCTGGGCCTCTTTGGGCTGTACCTGATCAACCTGCTGTTCTGAGATCGGCCCCCGGGCGGCCGGCCTTGGGGCCGGACGGGTCAGGGGCGCAGGAAACGGGGACAAGAAATGATCCCGGACCAATTGCTGACGTGGATGATTTTCTTCCCGATGATCGGCTTCTGCTGCATTCTGGCCGTTCCCAGAAGAAATCCCACGCTGATGAAAGTCATCGCCCTCCTGGCCACGTTGCCGCCGCTGTGGTGGGCGGCCCAGCTCTACGTCTACTTCGACCGGACCGCGACCGGCTTCCAGTTCGTGGAGAAGACGCCCTGGATCGCCGCCTTCGACATCCAGTACTTCCTGGGCCTGGACGGCTTCAGCGCGCCGATGATCCTCCTGACCGCTCTCCTGGGCTTCATCTGCATCCTGGCCTCCTGGAACATCAACCAGCACGTCAAGGGCTACTTCACTCTCTTCCTTCTCCTGGAGACCTCGATGATGGGGGTCTTCTGCGCCCTGGACTTCTTCCTCTTCTACGTCTTCTGGGAGCTGATGCTCCTGCCCATGTACTTCCTGATCGGCATCTGGGGCGGTCCCAGGAAGGAATACGCGGCCATCAAGTTCTTCCTCTTCACCCTGGTCGGCAGCGTCCTGATGCTGGTGGTCATGCTAGTCTTCTACTTCGGCTCGACCGACCCGGCCACCGGCCGCCACACCTTTGACCTGACCGTCCTGGCCAGCCAGGCCAGCCACCAGTCCTTCCTGACCCTGGGTTCGATCAGGTGGTGGTGCTACCTGGGCCTGCTCATCGGCTTCGCCATCAAGATCCCCATCGTGCCCCTGCACACCTGGCTGCCCGACGCCCACGTCGAGGCGCCCACGGCCATCAGTGTCATCCTGGCCGGCATCCTGCTGAAGATGGGCTCCTACGGCCTGCTCAGGATCAGCTACCCCGTCCTGCCGGACATGGCCCGGGCCTTCGCTCCGGTGGTGGCCGTCTTCGGCCTGATCAGCATCATCTACGGGGCCTTCTGCGCCATGGCCCAGAAGGACCTCAAGAAACTGATCGCCTACTCCAGCGTCAGCCACATGGGCTTCGTGGTCCTGGGCATGTCGGTCTTCACCAACACCACGGCCCTGAACGGCGCTGTCCTCCAGATGTTCAACCACGGCACGGTCACGGCCATGCTCTTCCTCCTGGTCGGCGTGGTCTACGACCGGGCCCATCACCGGGACATCGACCGCTTCGGCGGCCTGGCCAAGAACATGCCCATCTACGCCGGCTACACCGGCCTGGCCTTCTTCGCCGCCCTGGGCCTGCCCGGGCTGTCCAGCTTCATCAGCGAGGCCCTGGTCCTGATCGGTTCCTTCGGCCGCTACCGGGCCATGACCGTCATCGCCACCAGCGGCATCATCCTGACGGCCGGCTACATGCTCTGGACCATGGAACGGGTCTTCCTGGGGCCGGTCAGCGAGGTCAACGCCAAGCTGCCCGAGATCAGCTTCCGCGAGGCCTTCGCCCTGACCCCCCTGGCCCTGATAGTGGTCCTCCTGGGTTTCTACCCCATGCCGGTCCTGAACATGATCGGGGCCACGGTCAGGGAGGCGGTCGTCCACCTCCTCAAGTGAGCGGGGCGAGATTAGCATGATCCCCCAAGACCTGATCCGCAGCAACGCCCAGGGCCTGGCCTTCCTCGGCCCGGAGATTGCCCTGACCGTGGCCCTCCTGGTCGTCTTCTCCCTGGGGCTTGTCCTGTCCCACTGGCGGAACCGCGGCCTGTCCACCCTCCTCGGCCTGGCCGGCCTGGCCGGCGCCCTGGTGGCGGTCTGGTCCCTGCCCTCGGCCTCCCCGGCCAGCCTCCAGGCCTCCGGGCTGTTCCTCTGGGACGAGGTGACCGTCTTCTTCAAGTTCTTCCTGGTCGCCGTGGCCGCGGTGACCATCATCCTCTGCCACCTGAGCGACGAGATCGAGCCCTCCGGCTACAGCGAGGCCGTGGTCCTGGTCCTGTCCGTGACCGTGGGGATGATGCTCCTGACCGCGGCCGCCGACCTGCTCCTCCTCTACCTGGCCTTCGAGACCATGGGCGTGCTCAGCTACCTCCTGGTCGGGCTCAGGACCCGCAACGCCAAGTCCAGCGAGGCGGCCCTCAAGTACGTCCTCTACGGCGCGGTCACCTCAGGGGTGATGCTCTACGGCTTCTCCCTGCTCTACGGCCTGGCCGGCACGACCAGCCTGGCCGGCATCGCCCAAGCCGTGGCCCAGGCCAGCCTGGAGCCCCAGAACAGGATCCTCCTGGTCCTGGCCACGGTCTGCATCCTGGCCGGCCTGCTCTTCAAGACCGCCTCGTTCCCCTTCCACTTCTGGTGCCCGGACGTCTACGAGGGCGCGCCCACGCCCATCACCGCCTTCCTCAGCGTCGGCCCCAAGTCGGCCGGCTTCGCCCTGTTCATCCGCCTCTTCTACCCCGTCTTCGCCGCCGGCGCGGGCCAGGAGACCTTCAAGGCCCTCAGCGGCCTGGAGTGGCCGACCATCCTGGCCCTGCTCTCGGCCGCGACCATGACCCTGGGCAACCTGGCCGCCATGAGACAGAACAACCTCAAGCGGCTCCTGGCCTACTCCAGCATCGCCCACGCCGGCTACCTGCTCATGGGCCTGGCCGCCCTGAGCGGCCGGGGGCTCAAGTCGGTCCTTTTCTACCTGGTGGTCTACCTGTTCATGAACCTGGGGGCCTTCGCCGTGGTCGCGGTGGTGGCCCGCGACGGCGGGAGCGAGGAGATCGGGGCCTACCGCGGGCTGGGCTCCCGGGCGCCCTTTGCCTGCGTACTCATGAGCGTCTTCCTCTTCTCCCTGATCGGCCTGCCGCCCTTTGCCGGCTTCGTGGGCAAGATCTACCTCTTCTCGGCCATCATCGACCGGAGCATGTACTGGCTGGCCGTGGTCGCCGCCCTGAACACGGTCGTCTCCCTCTATTACTACCTGCGCATCGTCAAGGCCATGTTCCTGGAGCCGGCCGAGGGGGCCTTCGAGCCGCGGCTGAGCCTGGGCAGCCAGACCCTCCTGACCGCCCTGGCCGTGCCCACCCTGGGGCTGGGCGTCTACTGGCAGCCCCTGGCCGGGGCCGTGGCCCGGCTCTTCTGAGCCCCGTCCAGATAGAGGTCAATGCCTCCCCGGCCGAGCTAACTCGGCCGGGGTTCTTTTTTAGGGACTACTCTCCGGTGGCGGCCGCGACCATGGCCCGGACGTTATCCAGCTTGGCATTGGCCGGGATGTCGCAGCCGGAGTGGAGGATGAAGCCCTCCGGGCCCAGCTCCCGGATCAGCCTGGTCGAGTAGGCGTGAACCTCCTCCGGCTCGCCCAGGTAGAGCAGGCTGGCCGGCACGTCGCCCATGAGGCAAAGGTGGTCGCCCAGGACCTCCTTGGCCTTGAAGATGTCGGTCTCGCCGTCCAGGGACATGACGCAGCGGCCCCGGGGCAGCTCCCGGAAGCGGGCCAGCTCCCGGTCCCAGCAGGAGTCCAGGTGGAGGATGGCGATCAGGCCGGCCTCGACGACCTGGTGGACCAGCCGCCGGAAGTAGGGCCAGGCGAAGCGGTTCCAGATCTCGGGCGAGAGCATTGACGGCGCGGCCCGCCAGCCGCCCACCCAGACGGCCGGGAAGCTGCGCTCCCTGGCCCGGTCAACGGCCTTCCCGGCCAGGTGAGGGACCATCTCGTCCATGACCGCCTGGAGCTTGTCCGGCCTCTGGAAGAGGTCCAGGGCGAAGCGGGGCAGGGAGCGGGCCCCGCAGAGCAGCTCCAGGGGCGTGGTCACGTCGCCGCCGCTGAGAACAGGCACGCCCAGGCCGGCCCACTCGGCCCGGACGTCCAGGGGCGGCTGGCTGCCCGGCAGGAGCCCGGGCGCGGCGTCGTCAAAAATTTTCTCCTTGAGGAAGGCCTTGAAGAAGGCCGGCCAGCCCTGCTCCAGGATCAGGTCGTAGTCGGCCGCGGTCATCAGCTCGGACTCGACCACCTGCCACATCTCGTCCCGGTCCAGCTCGATCCCCGGGACTCGGACCTTGGCCAGGAAGTCGTAGCAGAGGACGTAGGGCGAGAAGGTGCCGTAGTTGACGGCGTCGCCGTCGCCGATGAGCCGAAAGGCCCGGATCATGGTCTGGGTGGCCCGGGCCGGAGAGGAGACGAACTCGGCCAGGGGCGTGCCGGTCGCCAGGGCGGCGAAGGCCGAGTACTCCAGGACCACCGGCACCCGGTCCGGCCTCTCCAGGGTGACGGCCTGGAGGACCCTCCGGCGGCGCTCCTCCAGCCGGGCGGCGGCGTCCATCCTCCGGCTCAGTCCGGCCCGCCGGCGGCCAGGTAGATCAGGTCGGCCGGGTCGCCGCTCTTGCGGGCCAGGTTCTCCAGGGCGGCCCGCTTCTTGTTGGCCGAGGCCCGCTTGAGCCGCTCCAGGTTGCCCTGGGGGACCTCCCGGAACTCCAGGCGGCCCTTGTCCCGGGCCAGGTCGAGGAGGGCCTGGCCCGCCTCGGTCCTGACGATGACCTGGTTCCAGGACCTGGCCTCGGCCCAGCCTTCCGGCAGGCGGGCCGAGCCCACCGAGAGGTCGCTGAACTCGGCGGTCATGTCGAAGCAGTACTGGCAGGCCTCCCGGACGCAGGGCAGGACCTGATCGAGTGAAATTTCGATCGGGCCCCGGTCGGTTTTGACCTCCAGGCAGTGGTGCTTACTGGGCGGGATGTCCAGGCCCAGGACGGCCCGGCCGGGAACCGCCTCGGCCAGTAAGTCCCTGAGCCCGGCCCAGGAGAGGGCCCAACCGCAGAAGAGGCCGATGACCAGTTTGAGCTTGTCTATCTCGGGATCGGCCTGGGGAAAAGGCTTTTGCCGCCGCTTGGCCAGGGCCAGGGCCTGGCAGGGCGTGGCCACCAGGCCGATCCTCCGGGCCGGGCCCTTGGCCGCCTGGTTGAATGTCTCCACCACCGGCGCGGCCACGAACTTGCTCCCGGCGAATGATCTCACCTCGGCCGGATCGCTCACGGCCGCGGCCCGGGGCTGCAGCCCGTCCCCGGCCTGGACCAGGACGGCCGTGTCGATGAGGCCCGCCTCCAGGGCCAGGCTAATCAGGCCGGTCACGGTGCCGCCGTGCTGGGCCGCGGCTCTGGTCCGTTCCTCGGCCGCCCGGGTGACGTGGAAGCCCTTGAGCGCGCCCAACTCCGGGGTCAGGTCGGCCGGGTCGAAGAGGCTCCGGCGGAGGCTCTCCAGGTCGGTCGGGGTCCGGGGGCAGAAGGCGAAGCAGCGGCCCTGGTCCCGGTCGCAGTCGTGGAGGAGCACGGTCCGGTCCCTGGTGGAGGCGAAATAGGGGCACAGGCCGACGCAGGCCCCGCAGCTGGTGCACAGGCCGGCGTCGATGACCCGCTCCCTCAAGTACTTCTGTCCAGCCAGCTTGTCTTGGCCGTTCATGGTCTCAGGACTCCTCATCGGCCCGGACCGAGGCGCCGCCCCGGTCAAAGGCCTCCATGTTGGCGGCCAGGCGCTTGGCCGGCAGAGCCTCGGCCAGGGCCGCCTGGAACTCGGCCCGGCCCAGGGGCAGTATCTTCAAGGCTTCCAGGGCGCCCAGCAGGGCGATGTTGGCCAGGATCGGCTCTCCTAAATCCAGGGCGATCTGGGTGGCCTCGACGGTCCAGAGCCGGGCGCTCAGGCTCCTGATCCTGGCCAGGACCAGGTCCAGGGCCGGGTACTCGGCCTCTCCGGCCAGCACGGCCAGGGGCAGGACCGGCCGGGTGTTGGTCAGGACCAGGACCTCGGGCTGGCCGAAGTGGCCCAGGACGCGCAGCCCCTCGACCGGCTCCAGGGCCAGGACCAGGTCGGCCCGGCCCTCGGGAATCAGGGGCGAGAACTGCTCTTGCCTGGAGAGGCGAAGGTGGCTCATGACCGAGCCGCCCCGCTGGGAGGCGCCGTAGGTCTCGCCGATGGTCACCTTGTAGCCCCGTTCGACCATGAGGCGGCCGATGATCTGGGAGGCCAGGACGTTGCCCTGTCCGCCCACGCCGGTGATGATCAGGTTGTAGGGGTCCTTGAGCTGATCCATCTAGACCGCCTCCGTGATGATCGCCCCGGCCGGGCAGATCTGGGCGCAGACCCCGCAGCCGGTGCAGAGGGCCTCGTCGATGCGGGCCTTGCCCGTGGCCGGGTCCCAGACCAGGCCCGGGCACTTGAAGACCCGGGTGCAGAGGCGGTTGCAGCCGCACTCCTGGCCCAGGCAGGCGGCCTGGTCGACCCGGACCTGGAACTCGGCCGGCCCCCGCCTGGCCCTGATCAGGGCGCATTCCCGCCTCAGGATCAGGATCCTGACGCCCTCCTCCTGGAGCAGGTCCTGGATGACCCGGACCGTGGCCTTGAGGTCGTAGGGGTCCTGAAGGCTGGTCTTGAGACCCAGGGACTGGCAGAGGCCCTCGATGTTCACCTCCGGGCCGTACTCGCCGGTGGCCGTCCGGTTGAGGCCGGGGTGGGGCTGGAAGCCGGTCATGGCCGTGGCCGAGTTGTCCAGGACCAGGAGCAGGAAGCCGGCCCCCTGGTGCCGGGCGTTGATCAGGGCCGGGATGGCCGCGTGGAAGAAGGTCGAGTCGCCGCAGACGGCGATGATGGGCTGGTCCAGGCCGAAGTCCTGGAGCTGGCCCATGCCCGAGGCCAGGCCGGCCCCGGAGCCCATGGCCATCATCGTGTCCATCTGGTAGAACCCGGCCGGCCCGAAGGCCAGGGAGTAGCAGCCGATGTCGCCCAGGACGAAGCCGTCCCGGGCGTCCAGGGCCAGGGCCTGCTTGATGGCCCAGTAGGTCGCCCGGTGGGGGCAGCCGGGGCAGAAGCCCAGGTCGCGGTTCGGGGCGGACTCGGCGGCGGCCTGGCGGGCCGCCTCGGCGTAGGCCGGCGGCCGGGGCTGGTAGGACAGGTCCAGGAGCCGGGCCAGGGCCTCGATGACCAGGTCCGGGGTCAGCTCGCCCACCTGGGGCAGGTCGCCCGAGGCCTGGCCCAGGAAGGTCTTGATCCCGAGGCGGCGGCCCTGCTGGGCGCAGAGCTCCTTGACGTTGCCCTCCAGGAAGGCGTCGCCCTCCTCGACGAAGAGGATCCGCTCGGCCCGGGCCAGGTGCTCGAGGAGGAACTGCTCGGGCAGGGGCCAGGTGGCCCCTAATTTGACCAGGCCGACCCGGTCAGTGAGGCCCAGGGTGAGGAGGGCCTCCCGGCAGTACATCAGGCCCGCCCCGGCCGAGACGATGAGCAGCTCCGGCTCCTCGGGGCCCTGGTAGGAGTTGAAGGACCAGGTCTCGAACTTCTGGCGGCAGCGCTCCAGCTTGGCCTTGAGGGCGGCGTGGTAGCGGGCCGGGCCCGGGACGCTCAGATAGTGGCGCTGGCGGTCGAAGCGGGCCCTGGGCCGGTCCTGGGCCAGGGGGCCCAGCCGGACGTTGCCCCGGGCGTGGGAGACCCGGGTGACGCTGTGGACCAGGCAGGGCAGCTCCAGCTCCTCTGACAGCTCCAGGGCGGCTCTGACCATGTCCTTGGCCTCCTGGAAGCTGGCCGGCTCCAGGAGGGGCAGGTCGGCCATCTTGGCGAAGGGCCGGGAGTCCTCCTCGTTGGTCGAGGAGATGCCGCCCGGATCGTCGCAGACGACCACGGCCAGGCCGGCCCTGCTCCCGGTCAGGTTCAGGTTGAGCAGGAAGTCCGAGGCCACGTTGAGGCCGTTCTGCTTCATGGCCGTCAGGCCCTTGAGCCCGGCCAGGGAGGCCGCCGCGGCCACCTCCAGGGCGACCTTCTCGTTGACCGACCACTCGACGTGGAGGCCCATCTCCGGGCCGACCCGGGCCAGGGCCTGGATGATGTCCGAGGAGGGGTTGCCCGGGTAGGCGGCGCAGACCCTAACCCCGGCCTCGATGGCCCCCCGGGCGATGGCCTCGTTGCCCATGAGCAGCACTTCGCGGCCGGGCGCGTCGACGGTCAGCGGATTCATCGAGTCGTCTCCTCATTTTTCGAGGTCCGGTTCAGGGCAGGCTGGCCATCATAACCCATCGATCCCAAGGCTTGAAGAGGAAATGATCTCGGCCAGGAGCGAGAAGTCGATGTTGCCCCCGCTCAGGAGCACGGCCGTCCGGCGGCCGGCCAGCTCCGGGATGCGCCGGTGGAGGACCGCAGCCAGGGCGGCCGCCCCGGCCGGCTCCACGACCAGCTTGGCCCGCTCCAGGAGGAGGAAGATGGCCTCCCTGATCTGGCCGTCGCTGACCGGGACGACCCGGTCCACGGTCTCCCGGATGATCTCGACCGTGCTCTGGCTGGGCATCTTGACGGCCAGGCCGTCGGCGATGGTCTCGACCCGGTCCAGCTCCACGACCCGCCCGGCCTCCAGGGAGCGGATCATGGCCTGGGCCCCCTCGGGCTGGACGCCGTAGACCTTCACCCCGGGGCTTAACTGCTTGACCGCCGATGCCAGGCCGGCGATGAGGCCGCCGCCGCCCACCGGGACGACGATGGCCTCCACCCCGGGAACCTCTTCCAGGATCTCCAGGCCCAGGCTGCCCAGGCCGATCATCAGCTCGGCGCAGTCCAGGGGGTTGATCAGGCGGGCCCCCTTCTCCCGGGCCAGGGCCTCGGCCTTGAGGTAGAGCTCTGTCGAGTCGCGGCCGAAGAGGACGACCTCACCGCCGTAGCCCCTGGTGGCCTCGGCCTTTTTGGGGTTGGCCCCCTGGGGCATGACCACGGTCACCTCAAGGCCCAGGCGGGTGCCGGCGTAGGCGGCCGCCTGGGCCCAGTTCCCGGCCGAGAAGGTGCAGATACCCTGGCCCGGCCGCTCCTGGGCCAGCCGGGAGCAGAGGTAGAAGGCGCCCCTGAGCTTGTGGCAGCCGTTCTTCTGGAGGCACTCGGCCTTGAGAAAGACCGGGCCGCCGGCCAGGTCCGAGAAGGTCTGGGAGAAGTGCGTCGGGGTGGGGTTGATCACCCCCCGCAGCAGCTCCCTGGCCTTGAGGATTTCTTCAAGGGCTAGTCGGGCCATCCTCCGGCCTCCCGGCCTCAGTCGGCCTTGAAGCGGACGATCATCTCGATCTCGACCGGGATGTTCATGGGCAGGTTGCTCGTGCCCACGGCCGAGCGGGCGTGCTTGCCCCGCTCGCCGAAGAGCTCCACGAACAGGTCCGAGGCTCCGTTGATCACCTCGGGCTGGCGGTGAAAGTCGTTGTCGCTGTTGACGAAGCCCAGGACCTTGACGATCCGCTCGACCCGGTCCAGGTCCCCGATCCGCGACTTGATGGTGCTCAGCAGGTTGAGGGCGGTGATCCTGGCCGCCTCGTAGCCCTGCTCCAGGGAGACCTCGGCGCCCACCCGGCCGATGTACTTGGGCTTGCCCTCGACCATGGGGCCGGCCCCGGCGGTGTAGATCATCGGCCCGTCCAGGACCGCGGTGACGTAGTTGGCCATGGGCTCCACCGGCTGGGGCAGGCTCAGGCCCAGGGCGGCCAGCTTTTCTTCGACGCTCATTTCTTGCCCTCCTCTTGTCCGGCGGCGATGGCCGGGGGGTCATCCCGCCGCGGAACAACCTGCCCCAGAATGCCCGAACCGGGCCCCGGAGTCGAGCCCTTATCCAGGGGCGGGCCGGGAAAGAGGGCATCACGGCCCGGGGGCGGCCTCCGGGCCGGCCCCGGGCCCGCTTTTTTCCGCCGAAACCCTTTGACCGCGGCCGGCCTGAACTGGCAAGATCGGAAAATCAGGTTCACCGCTTGGGGGGAAAGATGGCCATCAGGACCTTCGAGGATTACCGGGACCGGATCTACGGGATGAAGCCCAACGTTTTCATCGGCGGCCAGAAGGTGGAGCGGAGCGACCCGCGCCTGCAGGGCGGGATGAGGATAGTCAGGGAGACCTTTGACCGGGCCAACGACCCGGAGTTCGCCGACCTGACCACGGCCCGCTCCCACCTGAGCGGCCAGGCCGTCAACCGCTTCTGCCACATCCACCAGAGCGCCGAGGACCTCTTGAAGAAGCAGGGGATGACCCGGGCTCTCTGCCACCGGGTCGGCGGCTGCATCCAGCGCTGCATGGGCATCGACGCCCTCAACGCCCTCTCGGTGGTCGCCTTTGAGATGGACCAGGCCCTGGGCACCGACCACGACGCCAGGTTCAGGGCCTACCTGCGGTATTTCCAGGACAACGACCTGGTGGCCAGCTGCGCCCAGACCGACGCCAAGGGCGACCGGCTCAAGCGGCCCCACGAGCAGGCCGACCCGGATCTCTACCTCCGGGTGGTCGAGACCAGACCGGACGGCATCGTCGTCCGGGGAGCCAAGATCAACATCACCAACACCCCTTACGCCGACGAGATCATCGTCGTGCCCACCCGGTTCATGACCGACAAGGACAGCGTCTACGCCGTGGCCTTCGCCCTGCCGGCCGACGCCGAGGGGGTCAAGCTCCTGGTCAGGCCGGCCCATCAACACCCCCGGCGGCACCTGCCCGCGCCCATCGCCGAGATCGGCGACGCCGAGGTCTTCGTCATCTTCGACGACGTCTTCGTACCCCACGAGCGGGTCTTCATGAACGGCCAGGGCGACCCCCGGCAGACGGCCTTCGCCGGCTTCCTGGCCCTCCTCTTCGCCCACTACCACCGCCACAGCTACACCGGCTGCAAGCCGGCCCTGACCGAGGTCCTGGCCAGCGCCGCGGCCCTGGTGGCCGAGTACAACGGCATCGAGAAGCAGGCCCACGTCAAGGACAAGATCTCCCACCTCATCGGCACGGCCGAGCTGATCTTCGCCGCCGGCCAGGTCAGCGCCTGGCGGGCCGAGGCCTCGCCCTCCGGGACCTTCGTGCCCGACGAGATCCTGACCAACGCCGGCCGCCGGCTGGCCGGGGAGGAGATCTACAACGAGTACAAGATCCTGGCCGATCTGTCCGGCGGGCTGATCGCGACCATGCCCTTCGAGGCCGACTTCTTCACCGAGGAGGTCGGTGCCCTGGCCAACAAGTACCTCATCCGCAACCCCAAGGTGACCGCCCAGAACATGCACCGCTGCTTCCGGGGCATCCAGGACCTGATCGTCTCGGAGTACTCCAGCATGATGCAGGTGGCCGGGCTCCACGGCGGCGGCTCGCCCCAGATGGAGACCATCACCATGATGTCGCGCTACGACCTGGAGGGCCTCAAGAGCATCGCCCGGTTCCTCTTCGGCATTGACCAGAGCCTGCCCCGCTTCGAGAGGCCCACGGTGAACCCCAGGGCCATGATGGAGCGGTTCCGCAAGACCTACGGCGGCTGAGGCCGAGGGGGCAGGGCATGGCCGGAGAGCGCGTTCTTCTGGATCACGGCGGCGGCGGCCGGGCCTCGGCCGAGCTGATCGGCCGGATCTTCATTCGCCACCTGGGCAACGAGACGTTGAACGCCCTGGAGGACGCGGCCGAGCTGGAGGCCGGCCCGAGCCGGCTGGCCATGACCACGGACGCCTACGTGGTCTCCCCGATCTTCTTTCCGGGCGGGGACATCGGCTCGCTCTCGGTCCACGGCACGGTCAACGATTTGGCCATGCGCGGGGCCAGGCCCCTGGCCCTGACCGCCGCCTTCATCCTGGAGGAGGGCCTGGCCCTGGACGAGCTGGAGCGGGTCGTGGCCTCCATGGCCGGGGCGGCCGAGCAGGCCGGGGTGGTGATCGCGGCCGGGGACACCAAGGTGGTGGATCGGGGCGCGGCCGACAGGATGTTCATCACCACGGCCGGGGTGGGGGTCATCCCCGAGGGCCGCCGGATCAGCGTCCACCTGGCCCGGCCGGGCGACGCCATCCTGATCTCCGGCGGCCTGGGCGAGCACGGCCTGGCCATCCTCTCGGCCCGGTCCGGCCTGGCCTTCGAATCGCCCATCGTCTCGGACAGCGCTCCCCTGAACGGCCTGGTCGAGGAGCTGGCCCAGGCCCTGGGCCCGGACCTGCACTGCCTCAGGGACCCCACCCGGGGCGGCCTGGCCGCGGTCCTGAACGAGATCGCCCAGGCCTCCGGGGTCGGGGTCGAGATCGAGGATCAGGCCCTGCCCGTGGATGAGGCCGTGGCCGCGGCCTGCGAGCTGCTGGGCCTGGACCCGCTCTACCTGGCCAACGAGGGCAAGCTGGTCGCCCTGGTCTCCGGCCCGGCCGCCGACAGGGCCCTGGCCGCGCTCCGGGGCCACCCCCTGGGCCGGAAGGCCGCCCTCATCGGCCGGGTGGGGGCCGAGCGGCCCGGCCGGGTCGTGGCCCTGACCCCCGGCGGCGGCCGGCGGCTGGTCGACCAGCCCCTGGGCCAGCCCCTGCCCCGGATCTGCTGATTCAGTCGAGCTGGTACTTGTAGTAGGCCGAGCAAGTCCCCTCGCTGGAGACCATGCAGGGCCCGACGGGCTTGTCTGGCGTGCAGGAGCGGCGGAAGAGGGGGCAGTCGGGTGGCTTTATCTGGCCCCTCAGGACCTCGCCGCAGCGGCAGCCCGGCGGGTCGGCCGCCTCGGGGACGCTCAGGTCGAAGCGCCTGGCCGCGTCGAAGCGGGCGTAGGCCTCCCTGATCCTGAGGCCGCTGCCGGGGATCGGGCCCAGCCCCCGCCAGGCCGCCTCGGCCGGCTCGAAGACCCGGAACATGATCTCCTGGGCCCTGAGGTTGCCCTCCCAGGTGGCCCCCCGGCGGTACTGGTTGAGGACGCGGCGGCGGCCGGCGGCGATCTCCCGGACCAGGACCAGGACGGCCTGGAGGATGTCGGTCGGCTCGAAGCCGGCCACGACGCAGGGCCGGCCGTACTTCTCGGCCAGGGGCTGGTAGGCCTGGGCCCCGATGACCGTGGTCACGTGGCCGGGGCAGAGGAAGCCGTCCACGGCCACCTGGTCCGAGGCCAGGAGCGCCTCCAGGGCCGGGGGCATGAGCTTGTGGCAGGACAGGACCGAGAAGTTTTTGAGCCCCTCCCGCTCGGCCTGGAGCAGGCTGGCGGCCACGGTCGGGGTGGTGGTCTCGAAGCCTATTCCTAAGAAAACCACTTCCTGGTCGGGCCGGCGGCGGGCCAGGTCCAGGGCCTCCAGGGTGGAGTAGACCACCTCGGCCCGGCCGCCCTCGGCCTTGGCCTGGAGCAGGCTGCCCCTAGAGCCCGGGGTGCGGAGCATGTCCCCGAAGCTGGCCACGGTCACGCCCGGCTGTCTGGCCAGGCTGACGGCCCGGTCCACATCCCGGGTGGCGGTGACGCAGACCGGGCAGCCCGGACCGGAGATTAGCTCCAGCCCGGGCGGCAGCAGGGCCTTGAGGCCGAAGCGGAAGATGGCCATGGTGTGGGTGCCGCAGACCTCCATGAGGCGGATGGGGCCGCTGGCGGTCCGGGCCAGAGCGGCGCCCAGGCGGCCGATCTCGGCCGGGTCGCGGTACTCGCTGATGTATTTCACGACTCGCCCGCGGCCTCGAGCTGGCCGAGCAGTTCCAGGGACTGGGCCGCCTCCTCGGGGTCGAGGCGGTGGATGGCGAAGCCGGCGTGAACGATGACGTAATCGCCGATCCGGGGCGGCTCGTCGCAGACGGCCAGGCTGACCCGCCGCCTCACCCCGGCCTGGGCCACCTCGGCCATGTCGCCCTCAAGGGCCACGATCTCCATGGGCACGCCCAGGCACATGGTTCAGCCTCCCAGCCCGACCAGGGCCTTAGGATTGGTCCACAGGTCCATGTCCCCGGCGGCCAGGGCCATCCGGCCGGCCAGGGCCTGGCCCAGGCTCAGGCCGCCGTCGTTGGCCGGGGTCTCCCGCTGGCTGAGAGCTTCCAGGCCTATTCTCTCCAGCCAGCCGGACAAATCGTTCAGGAGCCAGGCGTTCATGAAGCAGCCGCCCGAGAGGACGACCTGTTTCAGCCCGGTCAGGCCGCTGGCCCACTGGCAGGCCTGGGCCAGGGCCCGGGACAGGCCCCGGTGGAAGCGGGCGCTGATCGCCCCGGCCGTCTCCCCGCCGGCCGCCTCGACCGCCGCGGCCCGGACCAGCGGGCCGGGGTCGAGGACCAGGCCGTCCTCTTCGGGCCGCAGGTCAAAGTGGTAGGCTCCGACGGCCCTCTCGTCCAGGGCCGCCTCAAGCTCGGCGGCCGCCTGGCCGTCGTAGCTGGCCCGGGAGCGCAGCCCGGCCAGGGCAGCCAGCCCGTCGAAGAGACGGCCGGCCGAGGTGGTCCAGGGCGAATTGAGCCCCAGGGCCATCATCCGCTCCAGCAGGTCGGTGTTCCCTCCGGCCTCCTGGGCCAGGCCGGCGGGCAGATGGGCCGGCCAGTCGGCCCCGAAGGCCAGGTGGAGCAGGCCCACGGCGGACCGCCAGGGTTCCTTGGCCGCCCTGTCGCCGCCTAGGAGGCGGAAGCTGGCCAGGTGCCCTAGGCGCTGGAAGCCCTCGGGCCCGACCAGGAGCAGCTCGCCGCCCCAGATGGTCCCGTCCGGGCCCAGGCCGGTGCCGTCCAGGGCCAAACCCAGGACCGGGCCGGACAGGCCCAGCTCGGCCAGGCCGGCCAGGACGTGGGCGGCGTGGTGCTGGACCCTGATCAGGGGCAGGTCGGTCCTCTTCTCGGCGTACTGGCTGGAGAGGTAGTCGGGGTGGAGGTCGGCCACCAGGACCTCGGGTTTGACCTGGAGGAGCCGGCTCAGATGGCCGATGGTCTCCTCGAAGTACTCCAGGGCCTCCAGGCCCTTGAGGTCGCCGATGTGGGGCGAGAGAAAGGCCTCCCGGCCCTTGGTCAGGCAGACCGTGTTCTTGAGCTCGCCGCCCAGGGCCAGGAGGGGCAGGCCCTGGCCGTCCAGGGAGACCGGCCGGGGGGCGTAGCCCCGGGAGCGGCGGACCAGGTGGGCTTTACCAGAGGCGGCCAGGACCACCGAGTCGTCGGCCCGGGCGTGGATGTCCCGGTCGTGGAGGAGGAGGAAGTCGGCCACCCCGGCCAGCCGGTTCAGGGCGGTCCGGTTGTCCACGACGATGGGCTCGTCGGCCAGGTTGCCCGAGGTCATGACCAGGACCTCGGGTCCGGCGGCCAGGAGGAGGTGGTGGAGCGGGGTGTAGGGCAGCATCACCCCGAAGTACTTGCCGCCGCCGGCCACCCCCTGGGCCAGGCCGTGACCCGCCTTCCGGGGGGCCAGGACGATGGGTCGGACCCCTGAATCGAGGACCTCGGTGGCGACCCGGTCCAGCTCGACCAGCCGGCCGGCCGCGGCCAGGTCCCGGACCATGACCGCCAGGGGCCGTTCCTCCCGCCGCTTGAGGGCCCTCAGCCGGGCCACGGCGGCCTGGTCGGCCGCGTCGCAGGCCAGGTGGAATCCGCCCAGGCCCTTGACCGCGACGATGGTCCCGGCCCCCAGCCTGGCCCCGGCCTGGTCCAGGGGCTCACCGGCCAGGAGGCGCCCCCGGGAGTCGACCAGCCAGACCCTGGGCCCGCAGACCGGGCAGGCGTTGGGCTGGGCGTGGAAGCGGCGGTTGGCCGGGTCCTCGTACTCGGCCCGGCAGTCCGGGCACATCTCGAAGGCGGCCATGGTCGTCCGGGGCCGGTCGTAGGGCATGGCCCGGATGATGGTGTAGCGCGGCCCACAGTTGGTGCAGTTTATGAAAGGGTAGTGGAAGCGGCGGTCCCGGGGGTCGAACAGCTCCCTGAGGCAGTCCGGGCAGACGGCCGTGTCGGGCGGGATCAGGGCGGTCAGGGAGCTCTCGGCCAGGCTGGGCAGGATGGTGAAGCTGGTCTGGCCCAGGGGCTCGATCTCGGTCTCGGTCAGGCGCAGGACCTGGGCCAGGGGCGGCTTGCGGGGCAGGAGCTGGCTGACGAAGCCGGCCACGGCCTCGGCCGGTCCTTCCAGCTCGACGACCACGCCCTGGCTGTTATTGGCCGCCCAGCCGGCCAGGCCGTGCTCCAGGGCCAGGTTGTAGACAAAGGGCCGGAAACCGACGCCCTGGACCTGGCCCTCGACCAGCAGCCTGGCGCGCACGGCCGGCCCTTGCCTCAGCCGGACCGGCCCTGTTGGACCGCGGCCGGCAGGTCGCAGGTGACGATGGTCCCCTGGCCGACCATGCTCTCGATCTTGACCGTGCCGCCCAGCCGGTCGAGGATCTCCTTGACGATGACCAGTCCCAGCCCGGTGCCCTCTTCCACCAGGGCCTTGGCGTTCTCGGCCCTGAAGAACTCGGAGAAGAGCCGGGACAGGTCGCCCTCGGGGATGCCGATGCCCGTGTCCGAGACCTGAAACCGGACGGTGTCGTCCCGGCCGGCCGAGATCTTGACCCTGACCTGGCCGTCCTTGGGGGTGTACTTGATGGCGTTGGCGATGAGGTTGGAGAAGAGTTCGTCCAGCATGGCCTCCTGGGCCATGACCCGGGGCAGGCCGTCCGGGGCCTGGAACTCGATGCCGACGCCCTTTTCCGAGGCCTGGGCCCTGAAGAGCGGGGCCAGGGTGTCCAGGACCAGGCTCAGGTCGATGGGCCTCAAGGCCGGCAGGCCGGTCTCGCGGCGCTCGGCGGCCAGCTTGAGCAGGTCGGTGATGACGTCGCCCAGGATGGTGAGGCGCTTCTCGCACCTGGTCAGCGTCTCCAACTGCTTCTCGTTGGTCGGCCCCAGGTAGCCCCTGGTCAGGAGGTGGAGCATGCTCAGGACGGCGGTCAGGGGCGAGCGCATCTGGTGGGCGGCCTTGTTGAGGAACCAGGCCTTGGCCACCTCCCGGCCGAGCCTCTCCATGGCCAGGGCGGTCAGGTCGGTCATCAGGGAGAAGAAGTCGGCGTCGCCGGCCGTGAACCGGTTGGGCTGGCCGCTGTAGACGCAGAACACGCCCAGGGTCTTCTGGTCGACCTTGAGGGGCAGGCAGAGCATCGAGCCGATGCCCTCCTTGCGGATCTCCTCGGGGTACTGGAAGTAGTCCTCCTCGTCGATCTGGCCGATGGCGTAGACCGAGCCCTCGATTATCTTGCGGTTGATGGCGCTTTTTTCGAGGCTTATGCAGTCCTTGGACAGGTAGTCCTCGCTCAGACCGTAGGTGGCGGCGAAGCGGAGGCACTCCTTTTCCGGGTCCAGGATCTTGACCGAGCAGGCCTTGACGCCCATGATCCTGGCCGCGTTGCGGGTGGCCGAGTTCATCAGCTCCTGGAGCTTGGTGTGGAGGCTGACCTCTTTGATCATCTCATAGAGGGAGGTCAGCTTGGCATTGCTGGTGTCCAGTTCGGCCGAGATCCTGAGCAGCTCCCGCCCCTTGACCTGGAGGGCGGCCCTGATGGAAGTGGTCAGAAAGGCGGCCACCAGAATGCCCGCGCCGAAGACCAGGTGATAGATCAGGGCCCCGGTTTGTTGGCCTCGATCCAGGAAGGCCGGCGGCTGAATCGGGGGCAGGCCGACCTTGGGCCAGAGGATCAACCCGCCCAAGGCCAGGAGGACCACCACGGCGTAGGCGTAGCAGCTTTTCGGAGAGAGCAGGATCCCGGCCAGGATGACGTGGAAGATGACGAAGATCAGAAGGGGGCTGGACGCCCCGCCGGTGAAGTAGATGAGCAGGTAGAGGGCCAGGAGGTCGAAGGAGATCTGGGCGTGGGCGAAGACCTGAAAGGCGCGGACCTCGGGCGCTTCCGATGTCTCCAGCCGCCTCCCGGCCCAGACAAAGACCAGGTTGTAGGCCGCGATAAAAAGGACAATGAGGCTCAGGGGCAGGAAGGGCAGCTTGAGCTGCAGGAGATGGCCTCCGGCCAGGCTGACCGCTCCCGCCCCGGCGGCCAGCCATCTGAGCCGGATGAACCAGTAGACCCGCTCTTTTAGCTCGCGCCCAAAGAACAGTTGTTGTCGAATCAGCTCATACCCGACTTCCATGGGGGGCCTCTCCCTTGAGAAGGGCCGCGACGACGGAAAGAAGCTCCTCCGGGTCTATCGGTTTCTCGAGGAAATGCGAGACCGGCCAGCTTTCACCCAGGATGTGCTGGAAGCTCTCCGGGCCCTGCTCGGCCATCTTCTGAGCGAAGCCGGTGACCATGAGAATCGGAATCTTGTTGTAGGCCGGGTTCCGGTTGAGCTTGTAGGCCAGGTCAAACCCCTCGGTGTCCGTGGCCATCATCACGTCCAGGACAATCAGATCCGGCGATTTCTGTTCTATCTTCTGATAGCCCTCCCGGCCGTCGTAGGCCGTCCTAACTTGGTAGTCCTTGCTTTCCAAGATGATGCGGATCGAATTGACCAAGTCCCGGTCATCATCAATGATGAGGATGTCAGGGCCTGCGACCATGTTCAGTCCTCCTTGGACACGAATTCGGCCAGGTCAGCGATGACCTGACGAGCTCTCTCCTGCGCTCCGGGGGAAAGGCCCTCGCCAAAGCCAAAGTCATCACCCTGGATCGAGACAAGCCAGGTGGTCGGCGGCCTCTTCTTGAACAGGCCCATTAAGCCGACCAGGAACTCCGGTCTGAAAGAATGGGTCAGCTGGGGTGAGTCCCCGAGGCGGGGTCTCACCCTCGTCCGGCGCCAGCCCCCCCGGAGTCGGTTGACGGTGGCGTCCACCAGAATCACCTGCCCGGCCTCAGCCAGATCCTCTGCCAGTTCGGGCTCAAGTTGATGCCGCACCAGGAAGTGGAGCCGCTCCTTGCCCTTGAGCGCCTGGCCGAGTCCGGCGACGACGTGGGGGCCCAGTCCGTCATCCCGCCGTTGAGGGTTGCCATAGCCCACAATACACCAAAGCGCCGGCCTGGTTAAGTCCGGGTTTGTTTCAGTCCCGGCACAACTCATGGATCAGTTCCCCGCCGGAGGCGTAGACCTCCACCTTGAGGGGCATCTGTCCCAGGGCGTGGGTCGCGCACGAGAGGCAGGGATCGTAGCAGCGGATGGCCCCTTCGATGCGGTTCAGGACGCCCTCCTTGACCTGGCCGTTGCGGATGTATTTCTTGGCCACCAGCTCCACGGCCCGGTTCATGGCCAGGTTGTTGTGGCCGGTGGCCACGATCAGGTTGGCCTTTTCCATGGCCCCGTGCTCGTCGACCCAGTAGTGATGGATCAGCGTTCCCCTGGGGGCCTCTATGACGCCGACTCCCTCTCTCCGGGTCGGCTTGCCCATGGCCCGGATGTCGGTGTCGCAGATGCGCTCGTCGCTGAGCAGCTCCTCGGCCCTCTCCAGGGCGTAGAGCTCCTCGATCAGGCGGGCGTAGTGGTACAGGAGCGAGCCGCCGGCCAGGCCGTTCCCGGCCATCTGGCGCAGTTCATTGAGCTCGGCCGCGGCCTTGGGGGTGCTCAGGCCGTCGGCGGCGTAGAGCCGGCCCAGGGGGCCGACCCGGTAGAGGCCTTCGGGGAAGCCCATGGGCTTGTAGAAGGGGAACTTCATGTAGGACCAGGGCTCGACGTGCTCGCCGATGTAATCCAGGTACTTGGCCGACTCGAACTCGGCCATCAATTCCCGGTCGGCGTCGACTATCCTGATCCGGCCGTCGTAGAGGTTGACCCGGCCCTGGGAGTCGACCAGTCCGGTGTAGAGCGATTTGAAGTTGGCGAATTCCTTGACTTCCTGCTGGTTCTTCTCGACCCAGCCCTTGACCAGGCTCAGGCCCAATGCGCAGGTCTCGAAGGCCTCGGGGAAGCCGCTCAGGAGCCGCTCCCGGTCCTTCTCCGAGAGGGGATCGGTCACGCCGCCCGGCACTGAATAGGCCGGGTGGACCTTCTTGCCGCCCAGGGCCTTGATGATCTCCTGGCCGAACTTCCTGAGGCGGACGCCCTTCTTGGCCGCCTCGGGGAACTCGGCGATGACGCCAACCACGTTGCGCTTGGCCGGGTCAGCGTCCCAGCCCAGGAGCAGGTCCGGGCTGGCCAGGTAGAAGAAGTGAAGGGCGTGGGACTGGATGTACTGGCCCATGTGGAGAAGTTCCCTGAGACGGCGGGCTGCGGGCGGGATCTCCCGTCCCAGGATGGCGTCACAGGCCTTGGCCGAGGCTAATTGGTGGCTCACCGGGCAGATGCCGCAGATCCGCTGGGTGATGATGGGCATCTCCTCGAAGGGCCGGCCTTGGGTGAAGGCCTCGAAGCCCCGGAATTGGGTAATGTGGAAGCGGGCATGGGATACCTGGCCGTTCTCGTCCAGATTGATGGTTACCTTCCCGTGCCCTTCCACGCGAGTGATTGGATTTATCGTGATCTTGCGCGGGGCCATCAGGAGACCTCCTCAGTCAAAGTGAATCAGGCCCGTCGGAACGGTCGGGATTCTGCCCTGGGTGACCTCCCTCAAGGCGTAGGCGATGGCCTCCGGCGAGGGCGGGCAGCCCGGCACGTAGATCTCCACCGGGACGACCTGGTTGACGGCCAGAACCTCGGACAGAAGGGCGGGCAGCTCCTCGTGGATGGGCAGAACCCCGGCCACGGTGCTCTCTGTCTCGATGAACCCCCGCCTGAGCAGAGCTTCCACTGGGATCCGGTTGCGCATGGTGTTGATGCCGCCGAAGACGGCGCAGTCGCCCCAGGCCATCAGGAACTGGCACTTCTGGCGCAGCTTGTGGACTATCTCCATCTGTTCGACGCTGGCCACCGCGCCTTCGATGATGCCCAGCGTGGCCTCGGGGAAGTCATAATCCTTGAAGTCCGTGACCGGGGTGACCGTCAGATCGACCACGGCCAGGACGTCCAGGAGAGCTTCGTCCAGGTCCAGAAAGGACATGTGGCAGCCGGCGCATCCCTCCAGCCAGACCGTGGCCACCTTTGGCTTGCTCATGAATCAGCCTCCATTTCCGTCAGCGCCGGCGCCCTTCTTGGGACTTGCCGGGCTCTTGGCCCCTCCGGCGGCGCCGGGTTTCAGACGCGCGGCCAAGGCGGCCAGCGTCTTCCCGGCCGGCTCCACCCCGGGCGGCGGCTCGAGGACCTTGGTCTTGAAGCGGCTGGCCGAGCCGTCGGCCAGGGAGTACGTGCCGTCCTCTTCCAGCCAGGTCGGCTTGGGAATGAGCACCTGAGCCCGCCCGGCCAGGACTTCGGAGAAGTAGGGGGTCAGGGCGGCCAGGAAGTCCAGCCCGGCCAGGCTGTCAGGGACAACCTCTTCGCCGGCCAGGCAGGCCAGGGCGGCCTTGAACCGGCCGCTGCCGTTGAGGCTCTGGCCGGCGGCCAGGCCCAGGCCCCAGGCCCCGGCGCTGTTGCCCCAGGGCTTGAGGACGATCAGCAGGGTCCCGCCCTTGGCTTTGGCCAGGCCGACGACCTGCTTGAGGGCCGTCGGGTCGGCCTGGGCGGTCAGGCCCTGGCCGGCCACTATTACCGGCCGGGATGAACCCTTCAGCAAGGTGACCACATCCTGGAAGCCTCGCTCGGCCCAGGCAGTCGGCTTGGTTGCGGGATCGGCGAGGGCCTGAACCAGCTTGTTCAGTTCGCCCTCGGCCGCGGGCAGGTGGACGCTGGCCCAGGGGCCCAGGGCGTTCTCCGTCCCGATCACGGCCAGTTTGGCCTTGTTCTCCAGAATGGCCCGGCGGATGAGCGAGCAGATGATCGGCTGGCTCTCGCTGGGAGAGGCGCCGATCTGGAGAATCAGGTCCGCCTCCAGGATGGCCTGCCAGGGGGCCTCCCCGAGCGAGGCCGGGTCCCCGCCAGCGGCGGCGGCCACGTTCCTGAAGTGCTGGCCGTCCAGGGTGTCCAGCCGGCCGGCCGGCCAGCCGCCGGCCACCAGCTCCTTGAAGGCGCTCAGCTCCTCGTTGGAGCAGCGGCTGGAGGCCAGGCCCAGAACCTGGTCTCCCTTGAGTCCCTCGGCAACGCGATCAAGGGCCTCGCCAAGGGTGGCCTTCCGCCAGTTCCCCTCCCCGTCGCGGATCAGGGGCTCCGTCAGCCTGGGCGCGGGGCTCTTGAGGGGCTCGAAGCGGCCCTTGCGGCAGAGCTGCCCCCGGTCCAGGGCTTCGGAGGGCAGTTTGCCCTCTATTTTGAGCAGATTGTTGCCCCGAACGGAATACACCGCCGGGCAGAGCAGGCCGCACTCGGGGCAGTAGGACTCGATCTCCTGCCAGTCCTTGGGCTTGCCCTTGACGGCGTAGTGGGTCCGGTGCCGGCTGAAGATGGCCCCGGTGGGGCAGACCTGGACGCAGACTCCGCAGGAGGCACAGGAGGAGTCGGCCAACTGCCCGGCCAGGTCCACACCGATCATGGTCCGGCCGCCCCGGTTCTGGAAATCCAGGACCGCGTTGCCGGCCAGTTCCCGGCAGGCTCTGACGCAGCGCCCGCAGAGGACGCAGCGGTTGTGATCCAGGACCAGATCCTCGTGGCTGGTGTCCACCGGGAAGTCCTGTCCCAGCGGGGCCACGGTCAGATGGTCCATCTGATACTCGTAGGCCAGGTTCTGAAGTTCGCAGTCGCCGCTCTGAGCGCAGAACATGCAGTAGTGGTTTCTCTCGGCGAAGAGGAACTCCAGGATGGTTCGGCGGGCCTGGGCGATCCTCTCGTTGAGGGTCACCACCTCCATGCCCTTGCGCACCGGCATAACGCAACTGGCCACCAGCCGGGGCGCGCCGTCCACCTCCACCACGCACAGCCTGCAGCCACCGTAGGGGGACAGGGCCTCGTGGTGGCACAGGGTCGGTATCCGAATCCCGTTTCGGCGAGCCGCCTCCAGGATGGTCACCCCTTCTGGGACCACCACTTCCTGGCCGTCTATTCTTAGGCTGATCTGAGCTGTCGCTTCCATCGGATCTCCCTTGGACTTGGTTGTCGTCACCTCTAAGCAGAGATCTACGAGGCCGCCTCTGACTGCCCGATGGCACCCTCGGCCGCCGATTCCTCAACTTCCTTGACGTCGCACCTCAAGCAGCGGCAGGCCTCGGCCAGAGCGACTTCCTTGGTGAACCCGAGTTCGACCTCCCTGAAGTCGCCCTTCCTTTCGGCCGCCGAGAGTTCGGGCATGGCCGCCCGAGGTTGTTCCTTGACTTCCTCGTCGATGGTCTGGGGCACGTCTATCTGCGGCTCCGGCGGCGAGGCGTAGGGCGCTTCGCCGTTGCGGAGGCGGATGGCGGCGTCGATCTCCTCGGCCGCGGCCCGGCCGGCGGAAATGGCCAGGATGACCAGGCTCGGCCCGGTGACCACGTCGCCTCCGGCAAAGATCATGGCCTCGCTGGCCCTGGTCTGCGTTTCTTCCTTGATCTTGATCAGGCCGCCCTTGGTGACCTCGACCTCGCCCTCGGGGGCCTGACCCGCGAAGGGCAGCTCCGGCCTCTGGCCGATGGCGGCGATGACCGTGTCCACCTCGAGGGAGAACTCGGCCCCGGCGATGGGCAGGGGCCGGCGCCGCCCGCTGGCGTCGAACTCGCCCAGGTTCATCCTGTGGCAGAAGATCCTGGACACCCGGCCGTTGGCGCCGGTAAGCCGGCTGGGCGAGACCAGGTATTCGAAGCGGACGCCCTCTTCCTCGGCGGCGTGGATCTCCTCGTTCTGGGCGGGCATGTCATCGCGGAGCCGCCGGTAGAGGATGGTCACCTCCTTGGCCCCCAGCCTTATGGCCGAGCGGGCCGCGTCGATGGCCGAGTTGCCGCCGCCGACGACGGCGACCCGGTCCCCGATCTGGAGTTTCCGGCCCAGGTTGAGCTCCCTGAGGAACTCAACCGCCCCGATGACGCCCTCCAAGTTCTCGCCTTCGGCCCTCAGGCCAGTGCTCTTCTGGGCGCCCACGGCCAGGTAGATGGCGTTGTAGTCCTCCTTGAGGCTCTCCCAGGAGACGTCCTGGCCGACCTTGGTCCGGCAGCGCAGTTCCACGCCCAGCTCCAGGATGGCGTCTATTTCCTTCTTGATGATCTCCCTGGGCAGGCGGTAGGCCGGAATGCCCCAGCGGAGCATGCCGCCCGGCTCGGGCAGGGACTCGAACACGGTCACGGCGTAGCCGCGCATGGCCAGCTCCCTGGCCGCGGTCAGACCCGACGGCCCGGCGCCGATGACGGCGATCTTCTCCAGCCGGGAGATCCGGATGGGGGCCATTTTCGGCAGGGAGACGGCGTCGGTGATGTATCTCTTGAGGTACTTGATGTTGACCGGCTCATCCAGGGTGGACCGCCGGCACTTGCTCTCGCACCTGTGGTCGCAGACCCGGCCGCAGACGCTGGGGAAGGGGTTGGTCTTGAGCAGAACCCGGTAGGCGTCGTCCAGCCGGCCGGCCCGCACCAGGGCGACGTAGGCCGGCACGTCCATGCCGGCCGGGCAGGCGTGCTGGCAGGGCGCCCGGTAGAGATCGGCGCAGGCCACCGCCGGGCAGCGCTTGTCCTTGATGTGAGCCTCGTACTCGTGGCGGAAGTAGCGCAGGGTCGACAGGACCGGGTTGGGCGCGGTCTGGCCCAGCCCGCAGAGGGCCGTGTTCTGGATGATGGACGCCCACTTCTCCAGGGCCTCGATGTCGCCCTCCCGGCCCTGGCCGTGGCAGATCCGGGTCAGGATGTTGAGCATCTGCCTGGTTCCGACCCGGCAGGGGGTGCACTTGCCGCAGGACTCGTCGACGCAGAACTCCATGAAGAAGCGGGCCACGTCGACCATGCACTTGTCCTCGTCCATGACGATCATGCCGCCGGAGCCGACGATGGCCCCCAGTTGGACGATGGACTCGTACTCCACGGGCGTGTTCAGGCCCGAGACCGGCACGCAGCCGCCCGAGGGGCCGCCCAGTTGGACGGCCTTGAAGTTCTTGCCCTTGGGGATGCCGCCGGCCAGGTCCTGGATGATCGTCCCCAGGGACATGCCCATGGGCACCTCGGCCAGGCCGACGTTGGTGATGTCGCCGGTGATGGCGAAGATCTTGGTCCCCTTGCTCTTCAGGGTGCCCAGTTCGGCGTACCACTTGCCGCCCTTGAGGATGATCTGGGGGATGCTGGACAGGGTCTCGACGTTGTTGAGAACGGTCGGTTTCTTCCACAGACCCTGAACCGCGGGGAAGGGCGGCCGGGGACGCGGCGCGCCCCGCTTGCCCTCGATGGAAGTCATCAGGGCCGTCTCTTCGCCGCAGACGAAGGCGCCGGCGCCCCGGTAGATTTCGATGTCGAAGTCAAAGCCCAGGCCGAGGATGTCCTTGCCCAGGAGCCCGTATTCCCTGGCCTGTTTCAGAGCGATGTTCAGGCGCTTGACCGCCAGGGGATACTCGGCCCGGCAGTAGATGTAGCCCTGGTGAGCCCCGATGGCCTTGGCGGCGATGATCATCCCCTCCAGGACCGAGTGGGGATCGGCCTCCAGGACGCTGCGATCCATGAACGCGCCCGGGTCGCCCTCGTCGGCGTTGCAGAGGGTGTACTTGACCTCGCCCTTGGACTTGGCCGCGAACTCCCACTTCAGACCGGTGGGGAATCCGGCCCCGCCCCGGCCCCTGAGGCCGGAGGTCTTGACCTCGTTGACGATCTCCTCGGAGCTCATCGAGGTCAGGGCTTTGGCCGCGGCCATGTAGCCGTCGGTGCCGATGTATTCCTCGATCCTCTCGGCCGCGATAAGGCCCCGGTTGCGCAGGACCCTGGCCTCCTGCATGGCGAAGAAGGGGATGTCATGCAGGCGCGGAATCGGCTTGCCGGTCTGGGGATCGTGGTACATCAGCCGCTGGACCGGGCAGCCCTTGAGCATGTGCTCTTCGATGATTTCATCGACGTCTTCCGGGACCAGGAACTGGTAGAAGATTCCGCCGGGGAAGACGTTCATCACCGGGCCCTGGGCGCAGAAGCCGTTGCAGCCCGTCTCGATGACGATCACTTTGTCATGAAGGCCGGCCTGCTCGATCTTGGCTTCGAGCCGTTCCTTGATCTCAATGCTCTTGGAGGCGTGGCAGGCCGTCCCGCCGCAGATCATCAGGTGATAGGGATAAGTCGGCTGGCCCGGCGGCGCTATTTCAGCCATGTAGCGCACGGCCATGAAGCGGGCCATGTCCAGACGAAGATTGTTCAGTGTCTCTGGGGTCAAGCGAGGCATCGACACTCCCCCTTCTTCCTGTCGGGATCCTCTTCGGGTCTTCAGATCCTCAATCCTTGCCTTCCGGAGCCGGATCAGCCGCCGCCCCGTACCTGCCCACGATCTCTGGCAGCTTGGACGGCTTGACCCCAGGGAAGGTGTCTTCGTCGATCATCATTACCGGAGCCAGCCCGCAGGCGCCGAGGCAGCGGACCGTCTCCAGGGAGAACTGCCTGTTCTCCGTTGTCTCGCCGGGGTTGATGTTGAGAACCTGGATCAGCTTCTCCACGTTCCGCTGGCCCCCTCTGACGTAACAGGCCGTGCCCAGGCAGCAGCGGACGGTGTGCTTGCCCCGGGGGGCCATGTTGAAGAAGTGATAGAAGGTGGCTACCCCGTAAACCTCGCTCAGAGGCACGGACAGACCCATGGCCACCCGGGCCTGGATTTCTTTGGGGATGTAGCCCAGGAGTTCCTGGATCTCCTCCAGGACGGGGATGAGTGATCCTGGTTTGGGCTGGTAACGCTTGATGATGGCGTCAACCGCAGCCAGTTGCTCAGGGCTGAACTCCTCTTGTTCGCCCGAGTTAAGCTCCCTGGGTTCACCTTTACTGTCCACTGAGCCCTCCTCTGACAAGCTCGCCGATTCCGGAAAATCCTGTTTCCGCCTTGGCCCTTCTTGGGCGACCGTTTCCCCCTCCTGGTTACACTCCAACCCGCAACTCAGAGACGCAACGGCTGTGCCAACGGAAAGCTTCGAACCCCGGTTCGGCCGAAAGCCCCGTGGTTGAGCAATCTGGAGGCCAGGCCGTCCCGGAGGGTTGGGTCGGACAGAGGGAGGTGTCAGTTTTTCTTACGGTCTGTAAACATAACATTACACCATTCACGAGAGCACTATCTGCGCCTGAGGACAGTTATCGGAAGATAAGAAAGGGTCTTGGGCTCGGCCCCAGGAGGCTCTCTAGGCCGGCTTCTAGCCCTGACCTGACTTCAAGGGGAGGGTGAAGAGGAAGTTGATCCAGCTTCCTTCCTCGGACTCGGCCCAGATGGCGCCGCCGTGCTTGCCGACGATTTCCCGGGTGATGAACAGACCCAGGCCCGTGCCCTTGGCGTCGTCTTCGGGGCTGGTCTTGAAGCGGACGAACTTGCCGAAGAGCCTCTTCAGCTTGTCAGGGGCGAGGCCCTGGCCCTCGTTGAAGACGTTCAGACAGTAGTGGTCGGCTTCCCGAATCAGGCCCAGCTTGATCTGGCCGCCCGGGCGGCCGTACTTGAGGGCGTTGCCCAGGAGGTTCTTGTAGACGATCCGGAGCAGGGTCGGGTCGCCGTCCAGGGGCAGGTTTTGGGGCAGGGAGCTGACCAGTCTCATGTCCTGATCGGCCAGGGCCTGTTTCAAATCCTCGAGCACGGGCTCGACCACGTCCTTGATGAGGTCTATCTCCTGGGTCTTGACCCTCAACTCGCCCTTCTCGATGCGGGTCAGGTCCAGATAGTTGCGGGTCATGGTCACCGCGGTCTCGATGTTCCGGGCGATGCCGCTGACCAGGGAGGCCTGTCTCTCGTTCAGGTCCCCGGTCAGACCGGCGTCCAGGGCTCTGGCCGAGGTGTAGATCACGCCCAGGGTGTTCTTCAGTTCGTGGGAGACGAAGCCGAGCATGTCCAGGTAATTCTCGTTGAGCTGCTTGAGGGTGGCGTTGGTCCGCTCCAGTTCGGCCCGGGCGGCCTTGAGTCTCTCCTCGCGGTCGTGCAGCGAGGCGGCCATGGAGTTGAAGGCCCGGGTCAGATCGCGCAGCTCGTCGTCGGCCTTGGGCTCCGGGACCCTGAGATCGAGCTCGCCGCCGGCGATGCGCCGGCTGGCCTCGCCCAGGCGGCCGACCGCCCTGGTCAGGCGACCGGAGAAGACCAGGCCCATCAGGGCGACCAGCAGGGCCGCGACCACGGAGAGGCTGATGTAGATCTTCCACAGGTTGCGCCTGATCTCGTCGTATTTCTTGGCCAGGACTCCGACGTAGAGGATGCCGATGACCTTGCCCTCGACGTCGTGGATGGGGTCGTAGGCGCTGATGTACCAGTCGTTGACCACGAAGGCCCGATCGTACCAGCTTCGGTCATTCTCCAGGACCTGGTCGTAGACCACCGAACTGACCCGGGTGCCCAGGGCCCGGTTGCCGTTGGGCAGGATGACGTTGGTCGCCACCCTGACGTCCCACTGGAAGATGGTCACCGTGCCGATGGGCCGGCCCTCCAGGAGCTCGCCCTCGAAGACCAGGGACCTGATCTGATCGACCAGGGCGTGGTTGCGGTTGAGGAGGAAGCCGGCGTAGATGGCCCCGAAAACCTTGCCGTTCAGGTCACGTACCGGGGCGGCGGCGACGATGGCCAGCCCCGAGGTCTCGGCCGTCTTGGCCCTGGGCTTGGCCTTGGGGGTCGGCTCGAAAACCATGAAGGCCCGCTCCTGGAGGTCGCCGCCTTCCAGGCGCAGCCGGCCCGGGGTGAGGACGTAGAAGCCGCTGTTTACCTGACCCTTGAGGGCGCCGCTGATAAGGGGATCGTTGGACAGATCGTCGCCGTCGTAGTGGGGCGCCGTGGTCCGAAGAATGACCCGGCCCTGGTGGTCGGTCAGACCGAGGAAGTCGAGGCCGAACTCCCGCCTGACCGCCTCCAGGAGGATGCGGTGGTTCTGGCCGCCCGGCTCCTCGTAGACGCCGGCCACGCGCTTGCCGGTGCTGAGGACGTCCATGAGGAGGGACAGCTCCTTGAACTTGCCCTGGATCACGCTCCAGGCCGAGCGGAGGTCGACGCTGACCCGGCGCTGCTCCTCGCTGATGGTGGTCCGGTTGATGAAGATCGTGCCCAGGATCGCGCCGACCAGAGCGAAGACGGCGATGACCAGAACAAAATTCAACAAAATTCGGTTGCGCAGGTTGATCCGCATTCTCTAGATCCTGAATTCGTCACAAAACAGGCAGCAAGGGACGTGCCAGGTTCGATCGGCCGGCGGCCGGTCCGGAGCGACCACTGCCGCCGGGAACCGGCGCCGGACGCCTTCAGGCCGGAGTCGCCCTCATTTTGAGCAGATAGCCGGACGTGGAAACGGCCAGGTGCAGAATCAGGGTCAGGCCGAAGGACCAGGCCAGAAGGGCCGGGGAGGGCCGGAGCAGCCAGTAAGTCAGGACCCAGATCCCGCCAGCCAGGTCGATCTGGTCGAGGACGAAAAAAAGCGCGGCCCAGGCACCCTGACCCGAGCCGCCGGGGGGGATGGCCAGCCGGCGCTTGAGGAAGCTGTTGGGCAGCTCGCCCAGGGTCATGCCCAGGCCCAGGAGAAGGCCCAGGATAAGCCAGTGCCGGCCGTAGTCGGTCAGGGCCAGCCAGTCCGGGATCGACCCCTCTCGGGCCAGAAGGCCCTGGAGGGCCGCGCCGCCAAGGCAGCCGGCCAGGTTGACCAGGAATCCCCGGAAAGTCTTGTGGGCCCCGAAGATCGGGCCGCCCCTGAAGGTCAGGCCCAGGTCCAGGGGCCGCTTCAGCCGGGGCAGCCAGTCGTGTTTCAGGACCAGGCCGTGGAGCAGGGCGGCCACGAAGAGGGGCCAGCCCAGAAAGAGAACCTGACCGGTCAGGCGCAGCATCGGATATGGCCCCGACTCCGGCCGCCTATTTGACCAGCCGGCAGACCAGTTCGGCCGCCTCCTGGTGACTGATCAGGCTGGTGTTGATGACCAGATGATAGAGGCGGCTCTCGTCGGGCTCGCCGGCCTCGAAGGCGCGCAGGAAGCTGAGGCGCCTCTTCTCGCCGTCCCGGGCGATGGCCACGGCCTTGGCGCGGCCGAGCCGGTAGCGGGCCATGAGCGAGTCGATCCGGTCCGCCTCCTCGGCGATCAGGAGGACCCGGATGGCCGCCGGATTGGACTTGAGGACGAACTGGGCCCCCCGGCCCAGGATGACCACTCTGCCCCGGCCGCCCATGTGGGCGATGACCGTCTGGAGAAAGGCCCGGTACCTGGGTTCGTCAAACTTGGTCGAGGTCCCGGGCAGGTAGTGGACGAAGTTCTTGTTGGCCAGGATCTTGGGGACCAGGCGGGCCATCCAGTCGCCGGCCTCCCGCTCCATCTGTCTGACCCAATCGATGGAGATCCTGGCCTCCCGGGCGACCTCGTCCAGGATGGCCTGATCGACGAGCTGATAGCCCAGCCTGTCGGCGACCAGCCCGGCCACGACGCTGCCGCCGGCGCCGTACTGTCGGGATATGCTGATCGCGGACATCCGGCGCCTCTCCTGGCTCAGCCCACCCGGGTGTGCTTCCTGACCCACTGGGGGATGTGGCGCAGGTTGTAGTAGTGGCCCATGGTGTAGAAACAGGTCGAGGAGCAGTGGGGCAGGCACTTCTGCTTGACCTGTTCCAGCTTGTCCGAGTCAAAGCGCGGCTCCCAGATGTGGCCCCAGTCCTCGTCGTAGCAGATCAGATCAAAGCAGGGGCTCAGGCTCCCGTCCGGCCTGATCAGGGCCCCGTTCAGGCCGGCCCGGCAGTCCCAGTTGTTGATCCGGCCGCGCATCCGCGACTTGAACGCCTCCAGGTGGGCGATGGAGTTGACCATCGGCCAGTTCTGGCGGTGCTTGTCGATGATCCAGTCCAGCAGCTCGTCCACCTGGTCGTACTGATCCGGGGTGACGTGCAGGCCGTCGTCGCTGTGCTTGTAGTGCTCCACCGAGGTGAAGCCCTGGGGCGGCTCGTTGAGGTGATAGTCGGTCCCGATCTGGAACTGGTGGGCGATCTCGGTCAGGCGGCGGACGTCCTCGAGGTTGTTCCGGCAGATGTTGATGTTGAGGAAGACCAGAAAGCCGTATTTCTTCTGGCTCCCGACCAGGTAGTGGAACTGGGACTCTATCTTGGCCAGGGCCTTGGGCAGGCCCGGCTTGAGCTCGACGCAGTCCACGGCCAGGTTGACCGCGGCCACCCCGGCCCGGCCCATCTCCTCGATGAAGGCCCGGTCCAGGAGCCGGCCGTTGGTGGGCAGGTAGACGAAGAAGCCGTTGCGGGTGCCGTAGCGGATGACCTCCAGGACGAAGTCCTTCCTGATGAGCGGCTCGCCGCCCATCAGGGGCACCACCCGGCAGCCCACCGACTTGAGCCAGTCCAGGGATGACTTGGCCGTCTCCAGGCTCATGCCCGGCCGGGAGTTGTCGTACTGGAAGCAGTAGTGGCAGTCGATGTTGCAGCGCCAGTCAGTGTAGAGGTAGCACAGCACCGGCCTGAACTGGCTGGGGTGGAGCCGGGAGTTGATGTAGGGGATGACCCAGCGTCTGAAAGCCCGGACCCCGTTGACACTCTTGTAGCGCAAATCGTTCATCATCTCTGGCCTCCAGGTGATGCTTCGCTTCTTCTGGCGAGGGCAGGATCACAAACGGGCTTGAAGGGAGCGCCGGCAAGCCATCCGGGTTGAGTGGGGCTGGAGAGGCCGCCCCGTTCGGCGGGGAAAAAATCATCTCGGTCCGCGTTCATGGATCCCGCCTCCTCAGGGACCGCATCGATCCGGAACACGAACTTCAGATATTCAACCTCCGGCCCGATCGGCTCGCGGGCAGTGAGCCGCGATCGGATGAGCCGGATCATCTTCTAGTATATCCTTTTGCGGCCCCGGGTCAACTGGCCGCCCTTTCGGACCGAGAAGGGCCGGTCCGGGTCGCTCCTTCGGTTTGTCGGCTCAATAGTGATTGATTTTACTTGTGATTCATGTCATTATTCTTTGAGTGTCGCCTGGGGGGCCAGGTCGCCCCGCCAAGGCGGCCAGGGCTTTCGAATCGGCTTGGGCGCGACTGGTCCGGCCGGGTCAATCCGATTCCGCTGCTTCAGTCTTTGGATCAGGCCAAGGCCCCTGGAGGTTCGCCGCCGGGGCGCGGTCCTCTCCCGGGCGGCCGCTTGGATCGGACAAGGCAGGGAGTGAATCATGGCCATCATCACCGTCTCCAGGGGGTCGTTCAGCCGGGGTAAGGAAGTGGCCGAGAAGGTGGCCCAGAGGCTGGGCTACGAATGCATCTCCCGGGACATTCTCCTGGAGGCCTCGGACCGATTCAACACCCCGGAGATCAAGCTCATCAGGGCCATTCACGACGCGCCCTCCATCCTCGACCGCCTGGGCCACGGCAAGCAGCGCTACATCGCCTACATCAAGGCCGCCCTGCTGGGGCGGGTCCGCCAGGACAACGTCGTCTACCACGGCCTGGCCGGCCACTATTTCCTGCAGGGCGTCTCGCACGTTCTCAAGGTTCGCATCATCGCCGACATCGAGGACCGCGTCCGGGAAGAGATGAGGCGGCGGGGCGTCTCGGCCGAGGAGGCCAGGCGGATCCTGACCTGGGACGACGAAGAGCGGAGCAAGTGGGGGCTGGGTCTGTACGGGGTCGACACCGGCGATCCGAAGCTCTACGACATGACCCTGCACGTCAAGACCCTCCTGGTTGAGGACGTCGTCGAGTTGATCGCCCACGCGGTCTCCCTGCCCCACTTTAGGACCACGCCCGAGTCCCAGCAGGCCCTGGACGACCTCTGCCTGGCCGCTCAGGTCCAGGCCGCCCTGGTGGAGAGCTGGCCCGAGGTCAGGATCCAGGCCGACCGGAGCCGGGTCAAAATCCTGACCCGGGCCCCCCTGTCCGCCACCGGGAGGCTGACCGAGGACATCGCCCGGCTGGCTCGCGGGGTGGCGGGCGTCGAGGAGGTCGAGGTAGAGGTGACCCCCCTGGGCTACCAGGCCTAGTCGGAGAGCTTCCCTTGGCGGTCCCGGCCCCGGAATCGGCCGGCGGGCGCGGGCGCGTTTCCTTTTGACAGTCGGCCGGAATGCGGGCATTGTTGGCCAGAAACTCAGCGGCGGCGGTCATGGACTCTCTTCCGGGTTCAATCAGGCGCTTCACCTCGGCCTTGTTGGCCAGGACCAGGCAGTGGCTGGGCCCGTTCCCGGCCGACGTCGAGGAACCGGCCGTCCGCTACCGGCTGCTCCGGCGCAACCTGATCATCCTCATGCTCCTGGTTACCCTGGTCCCCTTCGGGCTCATGGCCGCCTTCAACTACATCCAGTACCGCAAGGCCCTGACCGGCGAGATTTTCGAGCCGCTCCGGATCATGGCCAACAAGACCAGGCATTCCTTCGAGCTCTTCCTGGCCGAGCGCCTCTCGGCGGTCAACTTTATCGCCTCGGCCTACTCCTTCGAGGAACTGAGCGACGAGCGGGTCCTGAAGCACATCTTTCGGGTGATGAAGCACGAGTTCAAGGGCTTCGTGGACCTGGGCCTGATCGACTCCAACGGCCTGCAGCTGGGCTACGTCGGCCCCTACGAGCTCAAGGGCAAGGACTACCGGCAGCAGGGCTGGTTTCACGACGTCCAGGTCAGGGGCTCCTACATCAGCGACGTCTTCCTGGGCTACCGGAAGTTTCCCCACATCGCCATCGCCGTGCAGCACATGGCCGAATCCGGGAAGTGGTGGGTCCTCCGGGCGACCATCGAGACGACCATCTTCGACGACCTGATCGCCTCCATGGGCCTGGCCCCCCAGAGCGACGCCCTTCTGGTCAACCGCGAGGGGATAGTCCAGACCAACTCCAAGTTCTTCGGCAAGGTCCTGGACAAGTGCCCGGTCTGCACTTTCCCGGCCAGCCGGGAGGCCGACGTGGTCGAGCTCATCGACCCGCACGGCCGTCAGGTCCTGGTGGCCTATTCCCAACTCGTCAACTCGGATTTCGTCCTGGTGGTGGTCAAGCCCAAGGCCGACGTGCTCAAGGCCTGGTACACCCTCAAGAGCGAGCTCTTCTACCTGGTCGTGGGCAGCGTGATCGTCATCATCCTGGTCGTCCTCAGGCTGACCGGCCAGCTGGTCCAGCGGATCAGGGAGTCCGAGCGGAGGCGGGAGCTGGCCTTCCGGGAGATGGAGCACAGCCACAAGCTCTCCTCCATCGGCCGCCTGGCCGCCGGGGTGGCCCACGAGATCAACAACCCCATGGCCATCATCAACGAAAAGGCCGGCCTGATGAAGGATCTCATCGAGCACGGCCGGGAGGACTTCCCCCGCAAGGATGATTTTCTGACCCACATCGCGGCCATTCTCCGCTCCGTGGAGCGCTGCCGGGGCATCACCCACCCCCTCCTGGGCTTTGCCCGGCGCATGGACGTCCAGGTGGAGCTGCTCGATCTGAACGAGGTCATCGGCGAGGTCATCAAGTTCCTGGAGAACGAATCCCTCCACCGGGGTCTGGAGCTCAAGGTGGCCACGGCCGAGAACCTGCCCCGGATCGCCTCTGACCGGGGGCAGCTCCAGCAGGTCTTCCTGAACATCCTCAACAACGCCTTCGCCGCGGTGGAGGACGGCGGCCGGGTGTCCATCACCAGCCGCGAGGAGGACGAGGACAGGGTGGCCGTGGCCATCCAGGACAACGGCGCGGGCATGTCCAGGGAGACCATGGAGCACATCTTCGAGCCCTTCTTCACCACCAAGAAGGTCCACGGCACCGGTCTGGGCCTGTCCATAACCTACGGCATCGTCAAGAAATTGGGCGGCGACATCAGGGTCGAGAGCGAGCTGAACGTCGGGACCACCTTCACCGTCTATCTGCCCAAGAAGTCTGCCTGGGAAGCGGGGGTGCTTGATGGCGGGCCTTAGGGTGCTCCTGGTCGACGACGAGAGGGATTTCGTCTCGGCCCTGGCCGAGCGACTGAGCCTGAGGGGCTTCCAGGTGGCTACGGCCTGCGAGGGCGAGGAGGCCCTCCGCCTGGTGCCCCTGGAGCGGCCCCAGGTGGTCGTCCTGGACGTGAGGATGCCCGGCCTGAGCGGATTCGAGGTTCTCAAGCGGCTCAGGACGGAGAGGCCCGAACTGCCGGTCCTGCTCCTGACCGGCTTCGGCTCGACCCAGGACGGCGTCGAGGGCCTCAGACTGGGCGCTTGCGGCTACCTAGTCAAGCCGGTGGACATCGAGGCCATGATCGAGAAGATCAACCAGGCGGTCGGGGCCGAGGGCTGAAGGCCCGGGAGGGGAATTTGGCCGGGGAGCAGAGGGAAGCCGCCTTCATGGGCCGGATCACGGCCGGGGTGACCCACGAGGTCAGAAACGTCCTGGCCATCATCCGGGAGTCGGCCGGCCTGGTCCAGGACCTGATCGGCCTGGCCGGCGGGGAAGGGCTGCCCCACCGGGACAAGCTGACCAAGGCCCTGACGACCATCCAGGGCCAGGTCAACCGGGGCGTGGAACTGATGAACAACCTCAACGGGCTGGCCCACAGCACGGATCAGAGCCGGGCCAGCCTGGACCTGAACCAGGAGGCGGCCCGGATCGCCTTCCTGCTCCAGCGCTTTGCCAGGCAGAAGGAGCTGGCCCTGGAGGTCCGGCCCAGCCAGCCGCCCCTCTCGGCCAGCCTCAACCCCCTTGGGCTCCAGATGGTCCTGGCTGGCGGCGTTGACTGGCTCATGGACCGGCTGGCCCCGGGCGGGGTGATAGTCTTGAAGCCAGGCCAGGGCGGCTCGGGCCCGGTGGTGGAGTTCCTGGGCCAGGGCCAGGCGGCCGGAGCCGAGAACCCGGCGGCTTGGTCGGATCTGGAGCAGGCGGCGGCCCGGTTGGGCGCCGGGCTGGAGCGGCTGGAGGGCGGCCCGGGCCTCAGGCTTCTCCTCTGAGGTTGTGATCGAGAAGGACGGCGATGAGTCAGATCAAGGTGCTCCTGGTGGACGACGAGGAGGAGTTCATCAAGGCCCTGGCCGAGAGAATGACCCTCCGCGACCTCAAGACCGAGGTCGCCCTGGACGGCCAGGAGGCTCTCCAGGCGGTGGCCCGGGAGGCGCCAGAGGTGATGGTCCTGGATCTGCGCATGCCCGGCCTGGACGGCCTGGAGGTCCTGAGGCGGGTCAGGCGGAGCCACCCCCAGGTCCAGGTCATCGTCCTGACCGGCCACGGCTCGGACAGGGACGAGCAGCAGGCCCGCCGGCTGGGGGCCTTCGAGTTCCTGCAGAAGCCGGTGGACATAGAGGACCTGGTCCGGACGGTCAAGCAGGCCCACTGGGCGGCCGGCGAGCTTGAGGGCAGACCCAAGGCAACAGCTTAGCAGAGGGAAGGGCTCATGAATGTCAAAGTGATGCTCGTCGACGACGAGACCGAGTTCGTCGAGATGCTGGCCGCCCGCCTGGAGGCCCGCGAGTTCGCCGTGGCCACGGCCGGCAGCGGCTCTGAGGCCCTGGCCAAGCTCAGGGACCAGGGGGCCGACGTGGTCATCCTGGACGTGGTCATGCCCGGCCAGGACGGCGTCGAGACCCTGGCCGAGATCAAGAAGATCAATCCTCTGACCGAGGTGATCATGCTCACCGGCCACGCCACGGTCGAGACGGCCATCGAGGGCATGAAGCGGGGCGCCTTCGACTACCTGATGAAGCCGACCGAGACAGAGGACCTGGTGGCCAAGATCAGGAAGGCCCAGGAGCGCAAGGCCGAGCAGGAGGAGCGGATCAAGCAGGCCGAGATCAAGGAGATCATCGGCCGCAAGGGCTGGTAGCCCGGTGGTGAACCATCGGCCGGCGGCCCGATCAGGGCTCGGATTGATCCGGCCCGGGCTCGGGGAGGGAGAGGAGGGTCTCCAGGTCGCTCCTGATCTTGGAGCGATAGTAACTGACTGATTCCGGGCTGGACATGATCATGTCCAGCTGCCGGGTGTGCATGATCAGGTAGCCGACCACCTTGAGGCGCTCGACCATGGCTGCCTGATCCAGTCCCTCCAGCCTGGCGAAGGCCGTGTCCTCCTTGATCTCCACCCGGAAGTCGTGCTCCTCCAGGACCTCGCCCAGGAAGCGGACCCGGGCCAGGCGGCGCTCGAAGTCGGCCGCCCCGCCCTTGAAGAAGAGGCTGACGTAATTATCCCGCTGCCTCTCGCCCACCAACGACTCCACGGCCGAGAAGTGAAAGCCGAAGCGGGACTGGAGGTTGAGGAAGTTCCTGGAGATCATGAAGTAGTTGCGGTTGGCGTAGGGCGACTTGAAGGGACTGACCAGGGCCGGGTTGGCCGTGGCCTGGAAGAGGACCGAGGCCAGCCCGCCGCCGCTGACCGCCGGCGGCCCCTCCCAGGGAACCCGGGTCATGCCCTCCCAGAGGGCCAGCATGGGGATGCTGGCCACGTTGTCCAGGGTGACGTACTTGTCCTCGACCTCCCGGTTGAACCCGTCGTCCAGGTTGATGATCCACCACTGCATCGGGACCTGGTGGAAGAGCTGCTTGCTGGAGCGCTCCGGGAAGTGGTGCTCCTGGCCGAAGCTGAACATCTCCTGGACGGACTTCTCGTGGCAGAAGCGGGTGATGTCGTGGAGGGTCTGGCAGTTGGTCGTCTTGAAGGTCGGCGCGTCGGGGTCGACCAGGGTCAGGGGGGTCACCAGTTCCAGGACCCCCTTGAGGGTCTGAAAGACCGGGCTGCCGGCCATCAGGCTCCTCTTCCGGACGCCCTCGGCCAGGAGGGAGTCCACTCGGCCCTGGTAGACGGCCAGGCCGTCGGCGTCGACGGTGACCAGCTCCCCGTTGCCCAGGCTCTCGGCCGCCTCCCCGAGGCCGAAGAGGGCGGGCAGGCCGTACTCCCGGGCCATGGTGGCCAGGTGTCCGGCCGCGCTGCCCTGACGGGCGATGACGGCCGTGGCCTCGCCCAGGAGCGCGGCCCAGCGGGGCAGGGGCTGGGGCACGACCAGGACCGCGCCTCGGGGGAACCCCAGGGCGTCCGAGTTCTTGCGCACCCAGTAGACCGGCCCGGCCGCCACTCCGGGGCTGACCCTGACGCCCCCGGAGAGGAGGGCCCTGGCCCCTTCGATCGAGGGGCGGGCCTCCCCTGGACCGGTGGAGGCCGGCCGCAGGGGGCGGCACTGGAGGATGACCAGCGAGCCGTCCTGGGCCACGGCCCACTCCACGTCCTGGGGCGAGCCGTAGTGCTGCTCCAGGCGGCTGACCAGCCCGGCCAGGGCCAGGACCTGCTCGTCGCTCAGGGAGGCCAGGTCGGCCTCACCGTTGGTCAGGGCCGTCCGGCAGACGCCCTCGGCCGGGTAGCAGATGAACTTGGACTCCTTGTGGGCGATCCGCCGCTCCAGGATCCGGGGTGGGTCGGCGCGCTCGACCACGAACAGGTCGGTGGCCGTGTTGCCGTCGACCACGGCCTTGGGCAGGCCCCAGGCCGAGGTGATCTGGAGGCTGCGGTCGCGCAGGTCCAGGGGGTTGCGGGAGTAGGCCACCCCGCCCGCCCTGGCCTCGACCATGGCCAGGCAGCCGACGCACATGGCCACGTCCTCGTCCCGGAGGCCCCGGACGAGGCGGTAGTGCATGGCCTGGGGGCTGTACTTGCTGGCCACGACCTCCTTGTAGGCCTCGATGATGTTCTCGGGCCGGACGTTTAATTGGGAGCCGTACTGGCCGGCGAAGGAAGCCTCGGCCGAGTCCTCGCCCAGGGCGCTGGAGCGCAGCGAGACGGTCACCCCCGGCCCGGCTTCCTCCTCCAGGCGGCGGTAGGCCTCCTCGATGGCCCGGCCGAGCTCCTCGGGCAGCTCGGCCCGGGTGATGAGCTGCTGGATCTCGGAGCTGAGGGCGAAGAGCTGGTCGGTCCGCTCCAGGACGTTGGCCTGGATCAGCCGGTTGATCTCCTCCTGCAGCTCGCCGTGCTGGAAGAATTTGAGGTAGGCCGCCGAGGAGATGACGAAGCCGGGGGGGACCTTGAGCCCCAGGCGGTTCCGCACCTGGCCCAGGTTGGCCATCTTGTCGCCGGCCTGGTCGGCCCAGTCCCGGTCGATCTCGGCCAGGGGCAGGATCAGGGGGCCCTGGTCAAGGGGCTTTCTCTGGGCCAGGAGGCCGTCGATCCGGCCCTGGATGTCCCGCAGGCGCTCGAAGAGATTGACGTACCTGTCCGCGGCCAGCTCGTTGAGATTCTTGGCCATCTGGTAGACGGCCACCCCGATGGCCGTGCAGCGGGACTGGACAAAGGACATGCCGAAAATGTGCTCGCCGGCGGCGGCACCCTCCATCTCGGCCATGAGCTCCAGGGCCTTGTTGTTGGCCGCCAGGAGGAAGCGGAAACTGTGGTAGCGGGCCTTGAAGGTGGCGGCCAGTTCGGCCGGAGACTCCGGCCCGCGCCCGGAGGGACGCCCGGAGAAGAGTCCTCGCCACCACTGGAGAAACTTGTTCACGATCGGCCTGGCTCCACCGGTATCGGCGCGGCTGGGAAGATCATCGAGGCGGCCCCGTCCCCTCGAGAGCCCGGAGGGTCCTCCAAGGCCAGGGCTTGAGCCCGGTCCCGGGAATGAAAGCTCCCCCGCCGCTCAGGCCTAGGGTCCGTTCTGACCCTCCTGGGCCTGGGCTTGAAGCTTGAGGGCGCTGATCTTCTTCTCCTGGAAGGACTTCTTCTGAAAGGCGTCCTGGATCTTGTAGACAAGTTCGTCGATGGCCGCCGGCTTGAGCAGGTAGTCGAAGGCGCCCAGTTCCATGCCCTGGATGGAGGCCTGGAGGCTGGCGTGCCCGGTCAGGAGGATGACCTCGACCAGGGGATGGGATTTCTTGATCTCCTTGATGGTTTCGATCCCGTCCATGCCCGGCATCCTGACGTCCAGGACGACCACGTCCACGGGCCTGGCCGTCAGGAGCTCGAGGGCTTCCGGGCCGCTGGTGGCGGTGATGACCTGGAGGCTGCGCAGGCTCAGCCGCTCGGTCAGACTGTCCAGGAAATCCGTCTCGTCGTCGACCAAGAGGACGTCGATCTGGTCCACTGCCTCACCTCCTGGCTGCCGGCCGGTCAGTGCTCCAGCCGGAAGCCGGTGCCTTCCAAGAGGAACATGACCGCGTAACCGTACCAGACGGTGTAGATTACGTAGAAGAGCAGGGAAAAGGCCACCACCACCCAGCGGTCGCCGATGTTCTGGGGCTCGATCCGGTAGTAGTTGTAGGCGCACTCCACGGCCTTGGTCTGGACCGTCTCCACCATCTTGGCCTGGGGGAATTTCTTCTGCCGGTTCAGATCCTTCTGCATGGCCTTGAGGACGTTCCACCAGGTGAAGAGGGTCCGTCTCTCCTCCAGACCGTAACGGTCGGCGATTTTCTGGCCCCGGTTGTGGAACATGTCGTCGGCGTCGTCCAGGCAGCTCTTGAGGACCTCGCCCAGGCCGCCGCTGACCTTGACCTGGGAGGCGCTGAAAGACGCCTCGGCGCCGGCGGACTTGAGAAGAAGCGCCGCCCGCTCGGCCTCGGCCTGGTCGGCCAGAGTCAGGCTCAGCTCGACCGCCTGGCCCAGGTACTGGCCGCTCTCCTCCTTGACCTTGGGGATGTAGTAGGCCGAGGCCTTGGAGATGGAGTTGTAGAGGCTGTCCAGGTAGTTCAGGCCGTTGTGGCCGCCGAAGAGAGGCAGGAAGATCAGGATCAGCACCAGGGCGAAGCCGGCCAGCAGGGACAGGCTGAGGAAGAGCTTCTTGCGCCGTGCCGCCAGGTTCATGGTCAGGCCTCCACTCGCCTGAGGGTCCGGATGTTGGCCACGAAGGTGCCGACGACCCAGACGCCGAAAACGCCGATGACGATGAAGAAGGCCCAGATGCCGATCTGGTCCAGGACAGAGGCCGCGCCCTTGGAGAGCTTGAAGACCCCCATCTCGCTCAGCTTGCCGGGCAGGGCGAAGGCGCGGTTGACGAAGCCGGCCAGGACGGCCATGGCATAGAAGCCGCGGATGGTGATCCCGGGCACGACCATGGTGACCATGGCCCCCACCTGGATGCCCAGGAGCGAGCCCAGGAGCATGCCCATGGCCAGGGTGTAGAAGATGAAGCCGAAGACGGCGTACTGGCTGATGGCGGCGTAGCCGGCGGTGAAGACAATCTGGAAGATGTCCGTGCCCACCGTGGTCATGGAGGAGACGCCCAGGACGTAGACAAAGATGGGGAAGGTCAGGAACCCGCCGCCCACGCCCATGATCGCCGCGGCGAAGCCGACCAGGAACCCGCTGGCCACCAGGAAGAGGGCCGAGATGCGCCGGCCGCCCGGCACCAGTCCCTGGTCAAAGGTGACCAGAGGCGGGATCTTGACCGCCTGGAGGCGCTGGGGCAGGCCGCCCAGATCGGCCCCCTCGACCTTGCCGTGGCCCAGGTCGCAGGTCCCGACGGTCTTGCGGCAGCGCAGGAAGTCAATCAGGGCGTAGGCGCCCAGCAGGCCGAGCATGAGGACGTAGACCGTGGTGATGAAGGCGTCGCTCAGGACAGGGTTGATCTCGTAGAGCTGGCGGTTTATCACCCCGCCCGTGGTCGCCCCGCCGATGGCCCCGATCAGGAAGATGGCCGCCAGGGCCACCGAGACGTTGCCCAGCTTGCGGTGGATGACGCTGCCCATGATGGCCTTGGCAAAGATGTGGAAGAGATCGGTGCCCACGGCCAGGATGCCCTTGATGCCGGCGCTCATCAAGGCCGGGGCGATGATGAAGCCGCCGCCGGCGCCGATGCAGCCGGTGATCAGCCCTGCGGCCAGGCCGATGAGGACCGAGGCCAGGAAGATGCCGACGCTGTAGAAGGCCGGGCTGTAGGCCTTCTTCCCGCCCAGGAAGTGAGGCAGCGTCTGGCCGATCTGGTCGGCCAGAGCCACCCCGCCGAGGATGATCGGAATGGTCAGGAGTCCCAGGACAAGGAGTCTGCGTCGGTCTCCCAGAATCCGCCGCGACACGGTCAGCTCCCACTGGGCGTGGGCCCTGGCGGCCGACATCATGAACTGGCCCCACTGTCTGAACAGGCTCATGAGCGATTCCTTCCTCGGACTGATGACTGGCCCCGGCTCTCAAGTCTGACCCGCCGTCCGCCTCTGGCTGGAAAACGCCCTCTCCCCGACTCCGGCCGCGACCGGGCCGGACAGCCGGGCGGGCGCTCCTCTCTCCGGCCAAAGATCAGCCTCCCGGGTCGGCTGGCCCTGCGAGCACGTCGCTTATACCTGAAGGCCGCCCCCGGGCCCCCTAGGTCCGCGAGATCCACCGGGTTGGTTCGGGCCGCGGCGACGCGCCCGACCCGGCGGCCCCACGGACAATTTTCTGGTCAATGATTAACCTTCTCGACCAGGGCTTGTCAAGAAGTCGTTCCTTTTGGTTTTACGTTGCTTCCAGCCTTGCGCCGCGTCCAGGGCCGGGTCGGCTCCGGCCGGGCGGGCCGCGGCCCTTGCTGGGCCGAACTTCTGCCAGAGGTCACCAGGCATTATGCCATTACGCATAATGAAATCTGGGGCAACTCCCCGGCCCCGGCCGCGGGATCGGCCCGATCGGCTTCAGGGCAGACCCATAATCGGAAGGGCCAGGTCCGCCGCCACATGCGGCCAGGGGCGGGTTCCCCGGAAACGGCGTCCAGGTCCCCGGGCCGGCGGCGGACTTGGCCGGGGATCGGGGCGGCTAATTCGGCCCCAATGGCATGCTTCTTGATGCTTACACAATGTGGTTGGGCGACGATTGAAATAAAAAATTCGGTAAAATAGGACATTAGAACAAACGGCCGCTATTCGAGCGTTTGTTCGGTATGCATAATTGCATAAGGCTGCTGCCCCGGCCCAGAGCAGGGGCGGACAAGGGTCGGCCCCAGAGAAGAGGGCCTATTTACCGACCGGAAGGAGCCGCTGATCCCCTCAGCGGCCGCCTTGGAAGACAAGGAGTCTGCGAATGTCTAGTTGGACTGAGTTGTGGACCGAGAGACGCCGGAAGCACGTGCCCCTGGGAGTGGGCAATGTGTCGCCGTTCTTCATAGCCCGGGCCCAGGGCGCCTGGATCCAGGACGTGGACGGCAAGGAGTTCATCGACTTTGCCGGCGGGATCGGGGTGAACAACGTCGGGCACCGTCATCCGGCGGTGGTGGAGGCGATCAAGGCCCAGGCCGATGAGTTTCTCCATTCCTGCTTTCACGTAATGATGTACCAGACCTACATCGAGGTGGCCGAACGGCTCAACGAGATCATCCCCTGCCGCAAGCCGGCCAAGACCATGCTGGCCAATTCAGGGGCCGAGGCGGTCGAGAACGCGGTCAAGATCGCCCGCCACTACACCGGCCGGATGGGTATCGTCTGCTTTGACAACGCCTTTCACGGCCGGACCTTCCTGACCATGGCCCTGACCAGCAAGATGAGGCCCTACAAGCTCAAGCTGGGCTCGATGATGGCCCCGGGCATTTTCCGGGCCCATTACCCTTACTGCTATCGCTGCCCCTGGGGGAAAAGCTATCCCCAGTGCGGGGTCTACTGCGGCCAGGACTACTTCGAGGGGGACTTCTTCAAGCGCCAGGTCGATCCCGAGGAAGTGGCCGCGGTGATCATCGAGCCCGTCCAGGGCGAGGGGGGCTTCATGTCCCCGCCCCAGGAGTACCTGGCCAAGCTGCGGCAGGTCTGTGACCGCTACGGCCTGGTTCTGATCGTGGATGAGATCCAGTCCGGGTTCGCCCGGACCGGCAGGATGTTCGCCACCGAGCATTTCGGGATCGAGGCCGATCTGGTGACCACGGGCAAGTCCCTGGCCGGCGGGCTGCCCCTGAGCGCGGTCACGGGCCGGGCCGAGATCATGGACTCGGTCCATGCCGGCGGACTGGGCGGCACCTTCGGCGGCAACCCCTTGGCCTGCCGGGCCGCCCTGGCCGTGCTGGACGCCATCAGGGACGAAGATCTGGTGTCCCTGAGCGAGGAACTAGGGCGCAAAGTCAGAGCCGAGCTGGAGCGGCTCGAGGCGGCCCACCCGATCATCGGCCAGGTCAGGGGCCTGGGCCCGATGCTGGCCCTGGAGCTGGTCAAGGACCGCCAGACCAAGGAGCCGGCCGCTGACGAGGCCAAGGAGCTGGTCAGGTATTGCCAGCAGCACGGACTTCTGATCCTCGACTGCGGCACCCTGGGCAACAACGTCCGCACCCTGATGCCCCTGACCATCACCCCGGAGCAACTGGCCAGGGGCCTGGAGATACTTGGAGACGGGCTCGGCCAACTGAGCCGCTGAGGACGGGAGGGCCGGCGGCCGGACTGGCTTGAGGCCGGCCGGCCTCTCCCGAAGATGACCGGAGTTCTGAGGAGGAGAGACATGGAGCCAAGGACGGTCAAGGAGTTGATGGCCTTGCGGCAGCAGCACGTTCCCCGGGCGGCTTTCAACACCACACCGGTATTCGTCAGACGGGCCAAGGGCGCCCTGATCGAGGACGTAGAGGGCCGGGAGTACGTCGACTTCGCCGGCGGCATCGGCGTGGCCAACATCGGCCACTGCGCTCCCCAGGTGGTCGAGGCCATCAAGGACCAGGTCGACCGTTACATGCACGTCTGTTTTCACGTCGCCCTCTACGAGCCCTACATCGAGCTGGCCAGAAGGCTGAACGAGCTCACCCCCGGCGACTTCGCCAAGCAGACCCTGCTGGTCAACAGCGGCGCCGAGGCGGTGGAGAACGCGGTCAAGGTGGCCCGCTACGCCAGCAAGCGGACGGCCATCATCTCCTTTGAACACGCCTTTCACGGCCGGACCTACATGGCCATGAGCCTGACCAGCAAGGTCAAGCCCTACAAATGGAACTTCGGCCCCCTCTGCCCCGAGACGTACCAGATGCCCTTCGCCTACTGTTACCGCTGCCCCTTCGGGCTGGAGCACCCCGCCTGCGGGATTTACTGCGCCGAGCACCTGGAGAAGTTCTTCATCAACCGGGTCGCCCCGGATGCCGTGGCCGCGGTCATTGCCGAGCCGATCCCTGGGGAAGGCGGGTTCATCGTGCCTCCCAGGGACTACTTCAAGAGGATCAAGGCCATCCTCGACAAATACGGCATCTTGTTGATCATCGACGAGATCCAGTCCGGGATGGGCCGGACGGGCAAGCTTTACGCCATCGAGCACTTCGGGGTGGTCCCGGACCTGATCCTGACGGCCAAGTCCCTGGCCGCCGGGCTGCCCCTGGCCGCGGTGACCGGCCGGGCCGAGCTGATGGACAGCCCCCACGTCGGAGGGCTGGGCGGCACTTACGGCGGCAACCCGGTCTCCTGCCGGGCCGCCCTGGCCGCCCTGGATCTGATCAACCAGGACCTGCTCGACCGGGCCGCCCAATTGGGCGGGACGGTCAGGGACAGGTTCCTCAAGCTGCAGGAAAAATACGAGATCATCGGCGACGTCCGGGGGCTGGGCCCCATGGTCGGCCTGGAGCTGGTCAGGGACCGGAAGACCAAGGAGCCGGCCGCCGAGGAGGCCAAGGACCTGGTCAGGCGCTGCCACGAAAAGGGACTGATCATCCTCTCCTGCGGCAATTACGGCAACGTTATAAGAACACTCATGCCCCTGGTCATCACCGAGGAACAGCTGGAGCGGGGCTTCTCCATTCTGGAGGAGGGCCTGGGGGAGCTTCGCTGAAGCCGCCCCTCCCGGTCGGGGCGGCCCCCGGCCCCCGGGTCTGGGGAGGATGCGCCCCGGCAAAGAGCGCCGATCGGGTAGGGGGAGCGCTCTCTGGCCGCGACCAGCTTTGAGATAGACCCAGGGTGGTTGCCTGATAAGCGGCAGCCAAAGGGATTAGGAGGATTAAGGTCGGCGATGAACTAAGAGAGGAGGAAGGAAGATCATGAAAAGGACCCTGCTTTGCGTCACGGTTTTGCTGCTCGTCCTGGGGCTGGGCCTCCTGGCCGGCCCGGGGGCCTGGGCGGCCGCGCCCAAGGAAATTGTGATCGGAGCCACCGCGCCCCTGACCGGGCCAGCGGCCGAGGCCGGCGTGGCCCTGAAGCAGGGCATGCTCCTGGCCGTGGAGGAGTGGAATGCCCAGGGCGGGATCCAGGTCAAGGAGGCCGGCAAGAAGATTCCGGTCAAGATCCTGATCGAGGACTGCCAGTCCAAGCCGGAGGTAGGGGTCAGCGTCGGCGAGAAGATGATCACCCGGGACAAGGTTAAAGTCCTCATGGGCGACTCCTTCCACAGCTCGGTGACCATGGCCATGATGGAGCTGGCTCCCAAGTACGGCCTGCCGATTATGAGCGTCGAGCCGGTCAGCGGTGAGATCGCCAAGAAGATCGCGGCCAACCCCAAAAGGTACTGGAGCTTCTGGAAGGGCGATTGGAACAGCGACGCTTACGCCAACACGGTCTTCAGCACCTACAAGTACCTGCTGGACAACAATCTCTTCAAACCCAAGAACAAGACCGTGGCCTTCGTCGTCGAGGACACGGACTACGGGCGGTCCAACGCCCAGAAAACCAGCGAGTTCTTTAAGGAGATAGGCTGGAAGACGCTGACCATCGAGACCGTGGCCCTGGGCTACACCGACTTCTACCCCCAGCTGAGCAAGCTCAAGGCCATGGATCCGGACATCCTGGTCACGATCTTCACCCCGCTGGCCTCGGGCGTGGCCCTGTCCAAGCAGTTCCACGAGGTCGGGCTGAAGGCCTCCCAGTTCGCCATCTACTACCCCCTCCGGCCCGAGTACATGCCCCAGGCCGGCCAGGCAGGCGAGGGCCTGATGTGGGCCCCCCTGACGGTCGACCCGGTGAACAACCCGCAGCACAAGGAATTCGCCGAAAAGATCAAGAAAATGTTTAACGTGAGCCTGACCAGCGACCACGCCTCAGGCTACGACGGGGCCAACAACGTCATGGACGCCATTGCCAGGGCCGGCTCCCTGGAGCCCAAGGCCATCGTCGAGGCCCTGGCCAAGACGGAGAGGAAGGGGATAATGGGCCGCTACGTCTTTGACCAGGCGACCCACACCATCAAGGACGGCGAGGAGTTCCTGCCCGTCCCGGCGGCCCAGATCCAGGGCGGCAAGAACTTTGTCATCTGGCCGCCAGCCATGGCGTCCAAGAAGTACCAGAAGCAGCCCTGGCTGGCTGAATGAGCTGACTTGTCCGGGTGAGCCGGCCGGAGCCGGCTCACCCCCGGGTTAGACACTTCAGGAAAAGGGCGCTGGTCATGCAGAACACCGATTCCTCACGGCAATTCGAGAATCAACCGCCCATCCTTTCTGGAAGAGGATTGTCTAAGTTCTTTGGCGGCCTGGCCGCCCTGAGCGAGGTGGACTTCGATCTCCACGAAAATGAGATCCTAGGCCTGATCGGGCCCAACGGCGCCGGGAAGACGACCCTCTTTCACGTCATTGCCGGGGTCCACAAGCCGACCCGCGGCAGCGTCAGCTTCCGGGGAGAGACCATCACCGGGCTCAAGCCGGACGCGATCTGCCGGAAGGGCATCGGCCGGACTTTTCAGATTACCAAACCCTTTCTCCAGATGAGCACCCTGGAAAACGTGATGGTCGGCGCCTACTTCGGCTCCCCTGAAAAGACCTCGATCAGGAGGTGCCGGGCCGAGGCGGAGGAGATCCTCAAGCTGGTGGGACTGGCCGACAAGAGCCGGATCCTGGGCGCCCAACTGACTCTGGTCCAGCGCAAGAGGCTGGAGTTCGCCCGGGCTCTCTCGACCAAACCAGCGGTTCTGCTCCTCGACGAGGTCGTGGCCGGCCTGAACCCGACCGAGACCGAGGAGATGGTCAATCTGCTCAAGGAAATAAGGGAAAGGGGCATGACCATCCTGATGATCGAGCACGTCATGAAGGCGGTGATGGGGACCTCGGACAGGGTCATCGTCCTCCAGCACGGCCAAAAGATCGCCGAGGGCGATCCGGCTCGGGTGGTGGCCAACCCGGAAGTGGTCGAGGCCTACCTGGGAGGGATGGCCCATGCTTAGCCTGAGCAATCTCGACGTCTTCTACGGCGACGCCCAGGCTCTCTGGGACGTGAGTCTCGAGGTGGCCCAGGGTGAAATCGTCACCCTCCTGGGCTCCAACGGGGCGGGCAAGTCGACCACCCTCAAGACCATCTCCGGCCTGCTCAGACCCAAAAAGGGCCGGATCACCCTGGGCGAGGTCCGCCTGGACACCATCGAGCCGTCCAGCATCGTCGGCCACGGCATCGCCCACGTGCCCGAGGGGAGGCGGCTCTTCCCCAACATGACCGTCTCGGAGAATCTCCGCGTCGGGGCCTACAACGCGGCGGCCTGGAACGGGCGCCAGCAGATCATCGAGACGGTTTACGGGATCTTCCCCATCCTGTCCGAGAGGCGGAGCCAATTGGCCGGCACGCTCTCGGGCGGCGAGCAGCAAATGCTGGCCATCGGCCGGGCCCTCATGTCCAAGCCGACCGTCCTGATGCTGGACGAACCCTCCCTGGGTCTGGCCCCCAAGGTTGTGGAGGCGATTTTCGGGATTCTGGTCGAGATCAACCAGCAGGGGACGACCATCCTCCTGATCGAGCAGAACGCCCACATCGCCCTGCAGGTCGCCCACCGGGGCTACGTCATGGAGACCGGACGGATCTCCATCAAGGGCCGGGCCGAAGAACTGAGCCAGGACGAGCACGTCAAGAAGGCCTACCTCGGACTGTGAGAGGGGGAAGTCGATGACCGCAACCAAGGGGCCGGATTCTTCCAAAGGAGCGAAGGAATGATAACGGGCAAACTGGTCATTGAACAGCTCCTCAACGGGCTGGTGCTCGGCTGCATGTACGCCGCCGTGGCCAGCGGCCTGACCCTCATCTGGGGCACGATGAAGATGCTCAATTTCGCCCACGGCGAGTTCTACATGCTCGGCGGGTACGCGCTCTACTTCGCCATCAGCTCCTTCGGCGTCCCGCCCATGATCAGCCTGATTCTGGCCGTGGCCGTTGTCTTCCTGGTGGGGGCCCTGATCGAGAGGGGGATCATCGATCCCCTGCTCGACCGGCCGGGCTGGGAGCTGAGCCCGATAGTGGTCACGGTGGGCCTGTCCATCTTCTTCCAGAACATGGCCCTCAAGATCTGGGGGGAGAGGTTCAAGAATCTGCCTTATTTTATGGACGGGACCGTGGAGGTCTGGGGCGTGAGAATGGCCTACCAGCGGCTGTTCATCCTGGGGGTCACCGCGGCGGTCATGCTCGGCTTCTGGCTCTACATCAAGAAGGCCAAGTTCGGCCTGGGACTGAGAGCCACGGCCCAGGACCGGGACGCGGCGACCATCATCGGGATCAATGTCAAGAGGGTCTACACCATCACCTTCGGGTTGAGCTGCGCCATGGCCGCCCTGGCGGCGGCCCTGCTGGCCCCGATCTTCTCGATCAACCCCTGGATGGGCAACGGCGCCCTGACCAAGGGCTTCATCACCGTTGTCCTGGGCGGCCTGGGCAGCTTCGAGGGGGCCATCCTGGGGGGCATGATCCTGGGCACGGTCGAGAGCATCTCGGTGATCGTCTTCTCCTCCGAGTGGAAGGACGTGGTCGCCTTCGCCGTCTTCATTCTGGTGCTGACCATCAGGCCGGCCGGCCTGTTCGGGACAAAGGAATGGTAGAGATGTCGGATAAGAGAAGCCTTCTGGACGTTTTTTTCCGGGAATCCAGGCTCAGGAGCGACCGCAGCCTGCTGCTGGGGGCGATCATCCTGGCGATCCTGCCCGCCTTTGTCCGGGATCCGTACATCCTCAACATCCTCATAATCTCCCTGATAGCCGCGGTCCTGACCATCAGCTGGAACATCATCTGCGGTTACACAGGGATATTCACCTTCGGCCACCAGGCCTTCTTCGGAATCGGGGCCTACTTCTCCTCCCTCCTGGCCATGAAGGCCGGGATCTCGCCCTGGCTGGGCCTGCTCCTGGGCGGCCTGGTCGCCGCGGCCATAAGCTTTCTCATCGGCCTGCCCTGCCTCAGGCTCAGGGCGGCGCCCTACGTGGCCATCATGACCCTGGCTTTTTCGGAGATCACCCGGATTACCTGCATGAACCTGGTCGACCTCACCCGGGGGGAGATGGGTCTCTGGGGCATTCCCAACTTCCCGGACATCCCTCTGCCCGGGGGCGCGGTCATCAGCTTCACCGGCGGGGGACGGATTCCTTACTATTACCTGATCCTGGCCATATTCCTGGTCATGATGCTCGTGGTCTACCTGGGCCTCAGGTCCCACATCGGGCTGGCCTTCAAGTCGATCCGGGACTCCCAGGACGCGGCCGAGAGCCTGGGCATGAACGTCACCTACCACAAGCTCCTGGCCTTCGTGGCCAGCGCCTTCTTCGCCGGGATGGTGGGCAGCTTCTACGCCCACTACATCCTGATTCTGACCCCGACATCCGTCTTCAGCGTGGGGCTGATGATCGAGATCCTGGCCATCGCCCTGATCGGCGGCCTGGGCACGTTCATGGGGCCGGCCGTGGTGGCCTTTGTCCTGACCATCGGCCTGGAGTACCTGCGTTTTCTGGGAGAGTATCGCTTCATCACCTACGGGATCTTCCTGGTCCTGGCCATAATCTTCATGCCCGAGGGCATCGGCAAGAAGCTGTTCCGGGACAGGGAAGTCATCGACTGAGGCGGGGAGGAAGCCGTGAGCATAAGAGTCACCGTCGTCCAGATGGGCGCGGTCGGGGCCAAGGAGGAAAATCTGGCCAAGGCCAGGGCTCTGCTGGATTCCCTGGCCCGCCTGCAACCCGGGCCCGATTTCGTCTGCCTGCCCGAGATGTTTTCCTACCTGCCCGATCCGGCGGACGACTTCGAGGCCATTGACCGCGTCGCCGAGGAGATCAACGGACCCACGGCCCAGATGCTCTCAGAACACGCCCGCAGGCTGAAGTGCCACCTCATCGGCGGCAGCTTCATCGAGAAGCGGGCCGGCCGGCACTTAAACACCAGCCTCCTCTTCGGCCCGGAGGGTGATTTGCTGGCCCAGTACAGCAAGACCCACCTCTTCGACGCTCCGGATTTCAAGGAGTCCGACTTCGTCGCTCCGGGCGATCACATCACCGTGGTCCAGACCGATCACTGCCAGATCGGGATGATCGTCTGCTACGACATCAGGTTCCCCGAACTCCTGAGAACCTTGACCCTCAAGGGCGCCGAGCTGATCTTCTGCCCGGCCGCCTTTCCCGTGGCCGGAGCCTCCCCGGGCTACGACCACTGGCAGATCCTGACCCGGGCGGCGGCCCTGCAGAACATGGTCTACCTGGTGGCGGTCAATCAACTCGGCATCAAGAGTCCCCTGACCTTTTTCGGGCGCAGCGTCGTTGTCGACCCCTGGGGCATCGAGATAGCCGTGGCGCCCAACCAGGAGGGCTTCTTCTCGGCCGAGCTGGATCTGCATTACCTCCGGGAGATGAGAAGGCAGAGGTCGCCCCTGGACCATCGCCGGCCGGACCTCTACGATCTCTGATCCGAAGTCATTGTCAGAGCCGACCAAGTCAAGTCGAGCAAAGGAGTGATCCAGAAATGCCAGAAGCGGACAAGGGCAAGGCTTTTGTAACCTCGTGGATAGACCAGAATCACCAGCCGTTCGTTGAGCTTTCCGACGCCGTCTGGAGTTACGCCGAACTGGGCTGCGAAGAGTTCCTCTCCTCCCGGCGGCACGTGGAGGTCCTTGAGAGCCGCGGCTTCGAGGTCCAGGCCGGAGTGGCCGGCCTGCCCACCGCCTTCGTGGCCAGTTGGGGTTCGGGCGGGCCGGTCATCGGGATCAACTGCGAGTACGACGCCCTGCCCGGGCTGTCCCAGCAGCCCATCCCGGAGAAGAAGCCGGTCGTCCCGGGAGCGCCAGGCCAAGGCTGCGGCCACAGTATCCTGGGCAGCGGCGGAACAATGGCCGCGGTGGCCATCAAGGAGTGGCTGGCCGCCACTGGCCTCAAGGGCCGGGTGGTGGTCCTGGGCACCCCGGCCGAGGAGGTCTGCGTGGGCAAGCCCTTCATGGCCCGGGCCGGCCTTTTCCAGGGCTTCGACGCCATTATCGACTGGCATCCCTGGCAGTACAACGGGGCCAACTTCGACACCTGCAACGCCTACTTCAACGTCAAGTACCACTTCCAGGGCCGCACCGCCCACGGCAACGCCCCCTGGGACGGCCGCAGCGCCCTGGACAGCGCCGTCCTGGCCGGCCACGCCATCGAGCTCTTGAGGGAGCACATCACCCCGGGCTGCCCGGAGGCGGCCAACACGATCAACTACACCTTCTCCGACGTGGGTCCGGAATATCCCAATGTGGTCCCGGACCGCTCGACCCTCTGGGTCATCGGCCGGATCACCACCGCCGAGGAGATGGCCAAGATCATCGAGCGGATTCACAAGTGCGCCGAAGCGGCCAGCCTGGCCACCGAGACCTCCTGGAAGATGGAATTCCTGACCGCGACCCACGAGAAGATCCCCAACAAGACCCTCTCCACGGTCCTGTACCGCAACCTGGTCGAGATCGGACCTCCCCGGTTCGACGCGGCCGAGCAGGAGTTCGCCCGGAAGATGCAGCGCGACCTGGGCGTCCAGGAGACCGGCCTATCCACCAAGATCCTGGAGTTCGGCGGCGGCGCCTCGGGCGTGACCGACAACTCCGAGTTCAGCTGGTTCGCGCCCTTTGCCATGGTCTGGACCGCGGCCGGGCCCGAGAACATCGGCTGGCACAACTGGCAGGTCACGGCCTCGGTCAAGGGGGGCATCGGCCGGAAGTCCATGATCGCGGCGGCCAAGGTCCTAGCCGCCTCGGCGGTGGAGCTGTACACCCAGCCCCGGATCCTGGAGGAGGCCAAGCAGGAGCAGGCCGAGCGCCTGGCCGGTAGAGAGTACCGCCCGGTCATTCCCCAGGAGGCCGAGCCGCCCGTCGAGATCAACCGGAAGACCATGGAGAAGTACCGGGCCCTGATGAAGGAGCATTACGAGGAGGCCGGCCAGGGCTGATCGTTGGCCAGGCCAGTGAATCCGCCTCTGCTGTCGGCCTGATCTTCGGGTTCGGCCCGGAGCCGGCCCTGGGGGTGGATGAAGGAGGAGGCCCGGCCGTGGCCGAGTCGTTCTCGAGTTACTCCAGGCTGGCCGGCCGGGCCGCCCTGATTACCGGCGCGGCCAGCGGCATCGGCCGAGCCACGGCCCTGCTCTTCGGCCGGGAAGGGGCCAGGGTCGCGGTCGTTGATCTGAACGAGGCCGGGGCTAGAGACACGGCCGAGGAGATCCGGGCCGGCGGCGGCGAGGCCATCTGGCTCGGCGCCGACGTATCCCAGGCCTCGGCCGTGGACCGGATCGTGGATCTGAGCCTGGCCGAGTTCAGGAGGCTGGACATCCTGGTCAACAACGCCGGCATCGGCGGCCGGCGGGCCGGTTCCGGATCGCTCCTGGAGACTTCCGAAGAGGCCTGGGATCGCATCATGGCCGTAAATCTCAAGGGCGCCTTTCTGCTCTGCCAGGCGGTCGTGGCCAGGATGATCCCGCAGAAAAGAGGCGTTGTGATCAACATCGCCTCCGTCTTCGGTCTGGTCGGCTTCGCCGGACTCTCGGCTTACGGCGCGGCCAAGAGCGGCCTGATCAATCTGACCCGCTCCCTGGCCATCGACTACGGGCCCCAGGGCATCCGGGTGAACGCCATCGCCCCCGGCGTGATCCAGACTCCGATGATCGAGGAGAGACTAGAGGATCCGACCTACCAGCGGCGGATGATCGAGGCCGTGCCCCTGGCCCGACTGGGCACGCCCCAGGACGTGGCTCAGGGGGCCCTGTTTCTGGCCTCGGACGAGGCCGGCTACATCAGCGGCCACACCCTGGTGATCGACGGCGGCTGGCTGGCCTGAACTCGAGGTCCGGGATGATGGGGCTCGAGGCGCGGAGGATTCAGGTGGACGCAAAGGTGAAAGAGGCGCTCTTGCAGGCCGTGGACCGGATGCGTGACGAGATGGTCGAGACCCTGCAGGGCCTGGTGCGCATCCCCAGCCCGGTCGGGAGCGAGGGCCGGGCCCAGGAGTTTGTTCGCCGGGAGTTCGAGGGCCTGGGCCTGGAGGTTCGCTCCTTCGAGGCCGACCGGGCCAGGATCGAGAAGCACCGAGCCTTTGTCGACAGCGGGCTCTCCTATGAAGACCGGCCAAACATCATCGGCCTGCTCCAGGGCGACCCGGCCAAGCGTTCGCTCATCCTCAACGGCCACGTCGACGTGGTCTCGCCCGAGCCGGTCGATCAGTGGACCCGGGACCCCTGGGGCGCCCAGGTGGAGGGGAACCGTCTCTATGGCCGGGGCTCGGTGGACATGAAGGCCGGGCTGGTGGCCAACCTGTTCGTCGTCCGGGCCCTGCGGAAGATCGGGCTAGATCCCGGCGGGACAATAATGCTCCAGAGCGTCATCGAGGAGGAGGCCGGCGGCGGCGGAGGGACCCTGGCCTGCTTCATCGAGGGCTACACCGGCGACGGCCTGATCATCACCGAACCACACCCGGTCGTCTGCATCGCCCACTCCGGGATCCTCTACTTCCGGGTCAAGGTCAGGGGCCGGACCGCCCACGCCGGCCGGGCCCACCTGGGGGTCAACGCCATAGGCAAGATGCTCAAGATCTACCAGGCCCTGGAAGAGCTCGACCGCGTCAGGGCGGCCGCGGTCAAGTTTCCCCTGTTCGAGAAAAGGATAGGCCGCTCCTGCCACCTGAACGTGGGCAGCCTCAGGGCCGGCGACTGGCCCTCCACCGTGGCCGGCTTCGCCGAGCTGGAGTGCCGGATATCGTTCATCCCGGGGGAGAAGAGGGAGGACATCCAGAAGACGGTCGAGGCCGCCGTGGCCGAGGCGGCCGGGGCCGACCCCTGGCTAGTCCAGCACCCGCCCCAGGTGGAGTGGTTCGGCTGGCGGGCCGACCCCTGGTACCAGGACCCGGCCGGGCCCTTTGTCCGGGTGGTCCTGTCCAGCGCCGAGGCGGCCAGCGGCCAGAAGATGGAGGTCGTCGGCAGCCCGGCCGGTCTGGACACCCGGTTTTCCCAGTACTTCGGCTTCCCGGCGGTCTCCTTCGGGCCGGGCGGTGACAACACCCACGGTTTCGACGAGTACGTCGACCTGGACACGCTGCCCCTGACCGTCAAGGCCCTGGCCCTGGCCGCGGTGGAGTGGTGCTCCCGGGAGAGGAGCCCCCTGGGGCGGCCCTGACTCGATAGAGGAGGTGAGGGCGATGCGTTGGCCCGACCAGGCCCGTTGCGCCGTCAGCCTGACCATCGATCTGGACGGGGAGCTGGTCTGGCTGAACAAGGTGGCCCAGAACCCGGCCTTTGGCAGCCCGGTCATCCGGTCCATGGGCCGCTTCGGCCCCCAGGTCGGCGCGCCCAGGCTGCTGGACCTGCTGGACCGGTATGGGATCAAGGCCTGCTTCTTCATCCCCGGTAAGAACGTGGAGGCCTACCCGGAACTGGTCAGGGAGATCCACTCCCGGGGCCACGAGATCGGCTTTCACGGCCACGACCACAAAAACCCGGCGACCATGACTCTGGAGGAGGAGAAGGAGGACTTCGCCCTGGCCCTGGCGGCTTTCGAGAAGACCATCGGCGAGAGGCCGCTGGGCTACCGCTCCCCGGCCCTGGAGATGAGCGGGAACACCTGGGACCTGCTGGCGGCCAATGGGTTTCTCTACGATTCCGGGCTGATGGACGCCGATTACCCCTACCTGCTCCAGACCGGCGGCCACAGATTGGTCGAGATTCCGGTCCACTGGCTCCTGGACGACTGGGTCCATTTCGGCTTCAACATGTACCCGCCCCTGCCCTACATGAGCGGCATCAGCAGCCAGGAAAAGGTCTTTGAGATCTGGTCGACCGAGTTCGAGGGGATGTACCAGGCCGGCTGTCACTTCGTCCTCTGCCTCCACCCCCAGTTGATGGGCCGCCTCTCCAGGCTGAACATGCTGGAGAGGCTGATCAGGCGCATCAAGAGCCGGCCCGACGTCTGGATCGCCCCTCCGGTCGAGGTGGCCAGGTGGGTCCTGGCGAGTCAGGGAGCGAGCTGAACCGCGGGTCCGAGCCGTCCTTTCCATCAACGGTCCGATCAATCCCAGGAACAGAAACAGAAAGCGGGCCGCCCCTTTGAGGGGCGGCCCGCTTCGCAAGGGAGCCCGGCCCGGCTAGCGGGGCACGAACCCGGATCGCTGGTAGTCGCGGTGGAAGGTCCACCAGGGCGTGGGCGAGCCGACCCTAGCCGTGGTCGACCAGGCCCAGAGAGCCCCGGTGCCGTCGCCCTTGCCGCCGGCGACGACGATGTCCAGAAGGCCGTCGCCGTCGATGTCGGCCACGGCCGGGGAAGCGAAGAGGCTCCAGTTGGTCACGTAGCCGATGTTCCTGGCGCTGCGGGGTCCGGTCAGGAGGCGGCCGGTGTGGTCGAGGACGACGACCTCATAGCGCCAGCTCACCAGGATCTCCAGGTCCCCGTCGCCGTCGATATCGGCGACCACGGGCGAGGTCCTGACCGCGGTCAGGTCCGGGTCGGAGACGGTGTTGGCCGATTGCCCGTTGACGTCCACCAGTAGGGTCCGCCAGCGGATGCGGCCGTTGTTGTTGATGCAGTAAACCCGCCCGTCCTCGCAGCCGATGATGGTCTCCAGGCGGCGGTCGCCGTTGGGCCGGTTGCGCCGCACGTCCAGGTCGGCCAGGGCCGGCGAGGACATGGTCGACCCGCCCAGCGGGGCCGGCCAGCCGGGCAGGTTGGTCCCGTTGGCCCGCCAGCCGAAGACGTGGCGGCCGGTTCGGGTGCCGGTGCACTCGCTGCCGCCCCGGCCGTTGGCGCACCAGTAGATTCCCGTGCCGCAGACGATCTCGTACTGGCCGTCGTTGTTGATGTCGCCGATGGCCGGAGAGGAGTAGAAGGTCTGGTTTGACTTCAGGGCCGCATCCCGCGGCGAGACCTGGTCCCAGCCGTGCCAGACCGTGCCGCTGCGATTGAAGAACCACATCCGGCCCCCGTTGTGGGACCAGTTGTTGGCCGGGTTGAGGCTCAGGTCCGAGCCGACCACGATTTCCTTGTAGCCGTCCCCGTTCAGGTCGGCCACGGCCGGGGTGCCCCAGATGGTGTCGTGGCAGAAGAAGGGCCAGTTGGAGCTGTAGAGGGCTCCGTTGCCGTAGCGGCGGGCGTAGACGTGGTGGTCCCAGCCGCCGTAGACCAGTTCCGGGTTGCCGTCGCCGTCCAGGTCGCTGACGTTGATCGCCCCGAAGACGCCGTCGGGCACGCCGTTGGCCGCCGCCGGAGTTACCGCCTGGTCTAGGCTGAAGCGGCGCTCAGTGCCGTCGTTGCGGTCGCGGCCGGCCACCTGCCAGGTCTTGGTGAGAGTGTTGGGGTTGATCTTGGCGATACCGCCGGGATTGCGGTTGCGGACATCGGCCCCGTAGCCGAAGTAGAGAGGCGACCTGACATCGCCGGTCCACGAGGAAGGGGAGCTGGAGATGGGGGCGGAGTAGATCAGGGCTCGCTTGGAGATGGACACGACCCTGGCGCTGCGGCGGATGATGTTCACCTTCCACAGACGCCCGCCGCCGTCGCCGACGAAGATGGCCGAGCCAGAGGCGTTGGGCAGGACCAGAACCGAGGACCACTCCACCGGCCGGGTGCCCAGATTGACCGGGAAGCCAGCCTTGGGAGTTGCCCGGGTGTAGGCCTCGGCTCCGCCCGGCAGACTGAGCCCCAGAACCAGGGCCAGCCCGAAAATAATCTTCGACCAACGGTAAAACCTCATGTCTTACTCCCTCCAGTTTCCGGTGACTTCCTAGGCGGCAACTATTCCCCCCTAAGCTGATGATAGGCCACAAGCGCCGCCAAGGCAACCCCGTTGGTTGGGGAGGTCTAACAAGATGGTGTGTGGGTTGTCTGGGATGGGCACTGGGTCTAGACGCCTGAATGAACCGTCAGGGCTGGCCTCGGCCTTGGCGGGCCGCCCTCCAGAAGCACCTTCGCATCCAACCCTATTCGCCCAGGTAGGCCTTCTTGACCTGCTCGTTCTTGAGCAGGGCCGAAGCCTTGTCGGCCAGGACTATCTGGCCGGTCTCCATGACGTAGCCATCGGCGGAGATGTTCAGGGCCATGTGGGCGTTCTGCTCGACCAGAAAGATGGTCGTGCCGCCCTTGTTGATCTCCAGGATGGTGTCGAATATCCTCTCGACCAGCTTGGGGGCCAGGCCCAGGGAAGGCTCATCCAGGAGCAGCAGGATCGGCCGGGACATCATGGAGCGGCCGATGGCCAGCATCTGCTGCTCGCCGCCGCTCAGGGTGCCGCCCAGCTGGTGGCGCCGCTCCTTGAGGGCCGGAAAGAGGTCGAAGACCTTCTCCATGTCCCTGGTCACCTCTTCCTGGTCGGTCCTGAGATAGGCGCCCAGCTCCAGATTCTCCATGGTGGTCATCTGGGCGAAGATCTGGCGGCCTTCCGGGGTCTGGGCCACGCCCCTGGCGGCCACCTGCTCGGGCCTGAGGCCCTGGATCGGCTGGCCCTGCAACAGGATCTCCCCCTTGCTGGCCCGCTGCACGCCGAAGATGGTCATCAGGGTCGTCGTCTTGCCGGCGCCGTTGGCCCCGATGAGGCAGACGATGTCACCGGCGGGGATGGAACAGGAGATGCCCTTCAAGGCGTGGATGTTGTCATAGTAGGTGTGGACGTTCCTCATTTCCAGAAGGGGCTGCTGACTAGCCATCGGCTCAGTCCTCGTGTTTGAATTGTTCCGCCATGTGCAGTTCCCGTTTCCGGCGGGAGGCCGGGATCAGACCTTCGGGCCTCAGGACCATCATCACCGTCATGGCCAGGCCGAAGGCCAGCATGCGGTAGGTCTGCAGTTCACGGAAGACTTCGGGGATGGCGATCAGGGCGATGGCGGCCAGGATGACGCCGGGGATGCTGCCCGAGCCGCCCAGGACGACGATGCAGAGCACGACGCAGGATTCCATGAGGATGAAGAAGTTGGGGTTGGTGTAGGCGAGCTTGGCCGCGAAAAAGGCTCCGGCCACCGAGGCGAAGGCCGCGCCCAGGGCGTAGGCCAGGAGCTTCAGCCAGGTCGTGGGCACGCCCGACAGCTCGGCCGCGACCTCGTCCTCGCGTATGGCCACCCAGGCCCGCCCGATGCGGGAATTGTTGAGCCGGTGGGAGCCGATGATGGTCAGGGTGGCGAAGAAGAGGATGAGGTAGTAGAGGGAATCCAGGGATTTCATCTCGAATCTGACCCAACCCAAGCCCCCTTCGGTGAACCAGGGGTAGAAGAGGATCGGCTTGGACATGCCCAGCAGGCCGTTGGGTCCCTGGGTGAGCCGGTCCCAGTTGTTGAGGACGATGCGGATGATCTCGCCGAAGCCCATGGTCACGATGGCCAGGTAATCGCCGCGCATCCTCAGGGTCGGATAGCCGATGATGCAGCCGCAGAGCATGCCCAGGACGATGCCGGCCGGAATGGCCAGCCAGAAATTGACGCCCAGATAGAGATTGAGGCAGGCGTAGGAATAGGCCCCCACGGCGAAGAAGGCTATGTAGCCCAGGTCTAGAAGGCCGGCCAGACCGACAACGATGTTAAGGCCTAACCCCAGGCTGACGTAAATCAGGCAGGTGATGGCCACGTCGATCATGTAGTTGTTGGCCCGCAGGGGGTAGACGATGGCCCCGGCGGCCAGAAGGACCAGGTAGACCCAGGTAGGCACCCCGGCGAGCGAGCCGATGGCCTGGCGGAAGGCGGCGCCCAGGGGGGCCGTGGCGCTCTTGTAGCCGGCGCTCCGCCTCAGGTTCTTGATCAGCAGGCCCAGGCCCAGGATGCCGACCAGGACCCCCCACACGCCCAGGGCGCGGGGCGCGTCGAAGCTTGTGGTGGGCAGACCGACGATGGGCACGAGGATGATGCCCAGGAAGAGGGAATAGACGAGGAATTTCTTGAGATCGCCTGGCATTTCAGACCCGCTCCTGGCTGACGCGTTCACCTAGGATGCCGCTCGGTCTCAGGTACAAGACCAGGATGAGAACGATGAAAGTGGTCACGTCCTTCCACTCGCTGGGCAGGAAGGCCGACCAGAGAACCTCCACCCCGCCGATGATCATCCCGCCCAGCATGGCTCCGGGGATGGAGCCGATGCCGCCCAGGATGGCCGCGGCAAAGGCCTTGATCATGTAAATGAAGCCCATGTCGAAGCGGACCGAGCCGTAGTAGAGGCCGACCATGACCCCGGCCGCCCCTCCCAGGGCTGGGCCGATCATGAAGGTCGTCCGTATGGTCTTGTCGATGTCGATGCCCAGCATCCGGGCCATGGTCCTGTTCTGGGCCGTGGCCCGCATGGCCTTGCCCAGCTTGGTCCGGTTGACGAACAGGTTCAGGGCGACCATCAGGGCCACGGACAGGAGGATTATCAGGATCTGGCCGTAGGTTATCTTGGCCTCCATGAGCCAGATGCCCTCGGAGCCCAGTATGGGCGGGTAGGGCCGGTCCGAGACGCCCTGGGAGAGCATCATCCCGTTGGACAGGAAGATCGACATGCCCAGGGCGCTGAGCAGGGCCGAGAGGCGCGAGGCGTTTCGCAGGGGCCGGTAGGCGACCTGCTCGATGGCCACGCCCAGCACGGCCACGTAGACCATGGCCAGGCCGAAGACGATTATCAGGGTCAGAATAAAGTGCGATTCGGCGAAGCCGGATTTCTGGAGAAGGGCCAGCACGATCACTCCGGCGAAGGAGCCGGCCGTGAACATCTCGCCGTGGGCGAAGTTGATGAGCTGGATGATGCCGTAGACCATGGTGTAGCCCAAGGCGATCAGGGCGAAGATGCTGCCCAGGAAGACGGCGTTGATCGACTGCTGTAAAAAGAAGGACGCGGTATCCATCGGCGACGATCCTTATGCCTCAGCTCGGCCCAAAGCGAAGGACCGGGCCAGGGGCCGAGGCCCCTGGCCCGGAAGCGGCCTAGAAGTACTTGCCCGTCATCGGGTCCCAGTAGCGGACGTACTGGCCCTTCTTGACCACCCAGACGATGTGGGCGATCTTCCGGTCGCCCTTCTCGTCGAACTCGATGCCGCCGGTCGAGCCCTTCCACTGGTTGCCGCGGATGGTCTCGGCCACCTTGGTCGTCTCGGCCGAGCCGCACTTCTTGATGGCCCCGAAGAGGACCTGGGTGGCGTCGTAGGCGTAGTAGCCGTAGGAACCGACCTTTTCAGCCTTCCACATTTCCTTGTACTTCTTCTCGAAGTTGGTCCGCTCCGCCGTCTCCGGAGGATTGGCGAAGGTCAGGTAGCAGCCTTCGGTGGCCGGGCCGCCGACCTCGAGGAACTTGGGATGGTAGACCGCGTCCTCGGTGATCAGCTTGGCGGTGATGCCCAGGGACTGGATCTGACGGACCATGAGCGAGCCCTCGGGCTGGTAGACGCTCATGTAGATGACGTCGGGGTTGAGCTTCTTCAGCTTGGTCAGGACCGCGGTGAAGTCCTTGTCGCCGGGGGTGATGTGCTCCAGGGCCACGATCTTGACCTTGCCGTTCTTCTCGCAGAGCTTGGTGATGTTCGTGGTCAGGCCCACGGTGTAGGTCTGCCGGTCGTCGATCAGGGCGAGGGTCTTGGCCTTGAGCGACTCCTCCAGGAACTTGACCGTTGACCAGGCCTGGGCGTCGTCCCGGGGGCACATCCTGAAGATCTGTTTGTAGCCCCGCTCGGTGATCTTCTCGTTGGACGAGGCCGGGGTGATCTGGATGATGTTGGCATCGTGGATGGGCACCGAGGCCGGAATGGTCGCCGAGGAGCAGTAGGCCCCGATCACGGCGTTCACCCCGCTGTTGATCAGCTTGTTGGCGGTCATGGTCGCCTTGCCGCCGTCGCAGGCGCTGTCACCGGGAATGACCTCGATCTTGTCGAAGCCGGGCACCCCGCCGGCAGCCACCCACTCGGCCACGGCGGTCTTGACGCCCTGGAGGATGTCAGTCCCGTCCTGAGCGTAAGGGCCGGTCAGGGGACTCATGGTCCCGATGATGAGGGTCTTGCCCAGGGCCAGGCTGGACAGGCCCAGCACCAGGGCCAGACACAAGACAAGAACGCCGACTTTCTTCATCTGTAACCTCCTCCTCTGGTCTTCAATGAAAAAGCGGCCAACCCTGGGGCGTTGGCGGTTTCAACTCCACCGGATCCTCAAGCCTGGGCCTTGGCGTACCTGGTGCCCAGGTAGGCCTCGATGACCCTCTCGTTCTGCTGGATCTCCTTGGGCGAGCCCTCGGCGATCTTCTGACCGTGATCCAGGACCGTGACCATGTCTGAGATGCCCATCACCACCCTCATCTGGTGCTCGATGAGAAAGATGGTCAGTCCGGTGTCGCGCAATTTGAGAATGAGGTTCATCAAATCCTGGGTTTCGCTCGGGTTCATCCCGGCCGCCGGCTCGTCAAGGAGCAGGGTCTGGGGCCGGGTGGCCAGGGCCCGGGCTATCTCCAGGCGGCGCTGGTCGCCGTAGGACAGATTGGAGGCGTAGTCGTTGGCGTGAGGGGCCAGGCCGAGGAAGTCCAGGATCTTGAACGACTCCCTGACAACCTCCTTTTCCTCGCGGATCTCGAAGGGGGTCTTGGCCAGGGCCCGGAGGGCCCCGCTCCTGGTCCGGCAGTGCATTCCCACCTGGACGTTTTCCAGGACGGTCATCGACTTGAAGAGCCTTATATTCTGGAAGGTCCGGGCAATGCCCTGGGCGATGATGCGGTTGGCCCTGAGGCCGTTGAGCTTCTTGTCCCCGTAAGTGATCGTCCCCCGGCTCGGGGGAAAGACGCCGGTGATCATGTTGAAGACCGTGGTCTTGCCGGCGCCGTTGGGCCCGATCAGGCTCAGGATCTGGCCAACTGGAACCTCTAGATTGAGACCCTCGACGGCCAGCAGTCCGCCGAATCTCATGGAGACTTCGCGCAAAACCAGTTTAGCCATGGTTCCAGCCTCAGCTCTCGTGTAGTAAAGGTAACCCCAGGCCGGCGCTCGAAGCGCCTGCCCCACTATGCCCGGTGTGGCTTCAAGTCGTCCACGTATTTTTTGACCCGGGCGATCTGTCCTATTCTTTCCTCGGCCAGGCGGTCGGCGGCCAGATAGGTCGGAATCTTGTCCCGGTCGGCGATTTCGAAGACCAGCTCCATCTTCTCGTAGATCCGGGAGACCTTTTCCTTGCCCCGCTCGTGGGAGTAGCCGCCCACGCCCAGACGGTCGGTGTCGTATATGGTTCCGCCGGCGTTGGTGATGTAGTCTGGCGCGTAGACCAGGCCCATCTCCTCCAGCTTCTGGCCGTGCCGCTCCTCCCGGAGCTGGTTGTTGGCCGAGCCGCAGATTATCTTGCACTTGAGCCGGGGCAGGGTCTGGTCGTTGATGATTCCGCCCAGGGCGCAGGGGCAGAAGACGTCGGCCTGGACGTCGTAGATCGCCTCCGGAGCGACCCGGTCCGCGCCGTGCTGGCTGGCCATGGCCGCGACCTTTTCCGGATCGATGTCGGTGATGACCAGCCTGGCCCCCAGGTCCTTGAGCTGGGCGACGACGTTGTGACCGACCGCCCCCAGGCCCTGGACGGCCACGGTCTTGCCGGCCAGATCGTCCGAGCCGAAGACCCGCTGGCAGCAGGCCTGCATGGCCCGGATGGTCCCCCAGGCGGTCATGGGCGCGATGTCGCCCGCCCCGCCGAGGTAGCGGGGCAGGGTGACCACGTAGGGGGTCTCCATGAAGATGTATTCCATGTCCTGGAGGGTCGTGCCCACGTCCTCGCCGGTCCAATAGGCCCCGTCCAGGCGGTTCATGAACTTGCCCAGGGTCCGGAAGACGACCTCCCGGTCCCGCCGCTTGGGATCGCCGATGATGACCGTCTTGCCGCCGCCCAGGTTGACCCCGGCCGCGGCGTACTTGTAGGTCATGCCCCGGGCCAGGCGCAGGGCGTCCTCGATGGCGTCCATTTCGCTGTCGTAGAGCCACATCCGGCAGCCGCCCGTGGCCGGGCCTAAGGTGGTGTCGTGGATGGCGATGACGGCCTTGAAGTCAACCTCTTTGTCCTGGCAGACGAAGACGTTTTCGTAGTCGTATTTCTCCATGTAACCGAGGATCGACTCCATCGCTCCATCTCCTCACTGGTCGGCTTCGGGCTTGGCCTCGTCGGAGTACATCCGCTTGACCTCGGCCCGGCCGCCGATGATGGCCTTGACTATGTCCACGTTGTTGGGCGGGCAGCCCTTGACGTAGCGGCCGGTCCGCTTGTCCTTGGGCATGCACTTGCCCACGGTGACCACGCCGCCGGGCTCGACCCCCAGGGGGACCTCGGCCGCCCCGGTGACGACGGTCACGCCAGGCAGGTAGGCGAACTGATCGGCGTTCTTCATGTCTATCAGGGCGCTCAGGACCGTGTTGCGGCAGCCGGTGCAGGCCACCTCGCCGTGGATGAGCTTGAAGCCGTCGACCTCGCCCACCGGGTTGGCCTCCACGGCCCGGACAAAGCGGCGGGCCACGCTCTCCAGGGGCACGCCGACGACTCGGATTTGGTCCGGATCCATCACCCCCAGGCCCCGCTCGGCCGCCTTGACCGTGAGCAGGGCGTCCTCGGGCTGGTAGCCGATCAGCCTGGCGCAGACCGAGTCCACGGCCACCAGGTCCTTGCCGGCCAGAATCAGATCCATCTCCACCGGGTCGCCGAAGACCGGGCCGACCCCCTCCTGGCAGATGATGGCGTCGACCACGGCCAGGCGGGGCTTGACCGCGGCCAGGAGGTCGGTGACGGCGTCGAAGAGGCCCTCCTGGTGAAAGGACCGCTTGGTCTTGTCCGGGAGCAGCCCCTTTAGCTTCTTGATGGCGCAGGTCATCTCGGTCTGGTCGTGGGTCTTGAGCGTGGGCAGGCTGATGACCACGTCCGCCTGTTTGACCAGCTCATAGGTGGTCATCGGGTCGAAGATCACTCCGCCACCCGGCACCGGGAGTTCGGCCGAGGGGTTCTTCTTGAGGTTGACCACCTCGTAGCCCAGCTCCCTCAGTGCGGCGTGGCCCGACTCCTCGATGACCTTGTCGCAGTCCACGCCCACGGCCGAGGACTCGGCGATGACCGGCCGGGCGCCCATCTCCTTGACTATGTCGGCCACGGCCCGGCTGACTTCGGGCCAGGTGCAGGCGCCCGACTGCTTGTCGGCCGGAGAGGCCACCCAGCTAGGGTTGATGAGGACCAGTTGGCCCGGCTTGATGATGTCCTTGAGGCCGCCGATCAGCTCCAGGGCCTCTCTGACGGCCTTGAGAACGGCAGGGTACTCTGGCTGAGGCCCGGTCTTGACGATGGAGACAACGCTCTCGGCCATTGAGTCTCCTCCGGGAGTCGGGATCGCCCTGAAGGCTCTATTTATAAGCGCAAATGTACGAGGACGCCCCGGCGGCCTTCAGGTCGAACTTGATGCCCCGGGGGATGATGATCCTGTCGCCGACCTTGAGTGAAACCCAGTCCTGGCCCGGCAGCCGGAATTCTATCCGGCCGGCGGTGACTGTCAGATGCTCTTCCTTCTCGGTGCCAAAGGTGTACTGGCCGGGTTCGACCACTCCGGCCGTGTAGGGCAGGCCGTCCGATTCAAAGCCGAGGCTCTTGACCCGGCCGCCTTCGTACTCGTTGACTTTGATCATGACCCTCTCCGTGTTTGCTCGGCCGGGCTCTGTCCGCTCTTTGGACCTGGAACCTGAGAGCGGCCGAGCGCAACATTTCCGCTGGCTGTCACAGGTTAAGACCGCGGTCAGCTAAACAAGGAAGTGACGGCCTTCAGCCTGGGGCCGAAGTGACCATCGTTGGTATTCTGGTCTCCCGAGATCGAAAAGTCAAGCGCTCTCCCCCTTTCCCCTCTTGGTTTGAACCAAGCCCAGACCCGAGCGCCGCGCCTCCGGGCCGACCGAACCCCTGGAAGAGGCGGCTATCAATAAATTTCATATAATGAAATTACATTTCAATTTTTACCAGTGTATAACCCGGGCCGATCGCCAATGTCAAGGCCGCCGTCATCTCTCCATTTTATAGTTGAAGTCTGGGGGAGGGGGTGGCCCTGGAGATGAATGTTAATGAGCGGGAACGATGGGTCTGGATTAGCGGGCGGCCTAATGATCCGTTAAGCAGGTAGAGACAATGAATTTTAATGGTTAAGCGGGCAATTAAGGCGGGTGCTGCGGCGGTATGAAACGGAAGGACATAAGAGTCGGTGCATTCAAAATCGGGCCTTTCTAATCCGCTCTGACAGGGCTCTCTCCACGGGCCGGCCGCGGGCTTGACACTGTCGTTTGGAGGAGACTAATCTCGGAATCCGGGGTCTAAGCCGGCTGGGGGCCGGTCAGAGCAGGTCTCGCATGACAACAGGACAAGGAGGCCCAATGAGTGCTTCAGCCCAGGACCAGGCCATGACCATGGGCGCGGGCGGGCAGACAGGCCTGCCCCGCATCTACGGCGACACGCCGAGTTTTCTGGGCGTCGAGCCGATCAAGCTGCCCCAGGGGGCGGCCGACCGGGACGTCGTTTTCCTGGGCGTGCCCTGGGAGGGGGCGATCACCTGGGGGACCTACTCTGGCTGCGAGCTGGCCGTCAAGACCATCAGGCACGCCGCGGCCCGCTACCACAGCTATCTGCCCGAGTACGACCTCGACTTCCGGGATTCCCTCAACCTGGCCGACGCCGGCGACGTGGCCGTTGTCCCGGGCGACGGGCCCGAGACCATGGCCCGGATCAAGGCCGCGGCCCGGGCCGTCTACGCCGCCGGGGCCATCCCCTTCAGCTTCGGCGGCGATCATTCCTACACGCCCGAGATCGTCGCCGCCCTGGCCGAGCAGGTCGGCGGCCAGGTCGGGGTGATCAATTTCGACGGCCACCTGGACAACATGCCCAGCTTCCAGGGCGACGAGCTGGCCCGCTGCTCGCCCATGTACCGGGTGGTCAACTGCCCCGGCGTCCGGCCGGAGGCGGTGGTCCACTTCGGGGTCAGGGGCCCGCGCAACGCCCGGCTCCAGATGGAGGTGGCCCGCCGGGCCGGGGCCAAGGTCATGACCCTGCCGGCCATCCGCCGTCAGGGCCTGGAGGAGGCCCTGGCGGAAGCCCTGGCCGCGGCCAGGGAGGGCACCAGGGCCGTCTACCTGAGCATCTGCTCGGACATCCTTGACGCGGCCTGCAATCCCGGAGGGCCGCCCGACTTTGACGGCCTCATGCCCGGCGAACTCTTCCGGGCGGTCCACGCCGCGGCCAGGGCCGGGATCAGGGGCCTGGACTTCGTCGAGATCTACCCCCTCCAGGACCCCTACAACCGCTCGGCCCACCTGGCCGTCTGGACCATGCTTCACGCCCTGTCCGGCCTGGCCGCGGAAAGGGGGTAATCAGCCTCTCACTTGCCCGGCTCGGGCAGGTCCTCCTCCAGGCCGGCCAGGGTCTTGGCGTAGCCGGCGTATTCCTCCAGGGGCGAGGCGGCGTAGACGACCATCCGGGCCCCGTCGGGCGAGCCTCCGCCGTGCATGCAGCCGGGCACGCCGGCGCCAAGGGTCAGCCACTCGACCAGCCGGGCCACCCGGGCCCTGGTCTCGCCCGAGCCAACCCCGGCCTTGAGGTACTTCCGGATGAGCTGGCCGTACTCGGGGTTGATGAAGTCCTGGTAGGACGGCAGGCAGCCGGTCTCGACGATTCCGCCCCCGATCTCCTGGCAGAGCCGCTTGGTCTCGTAGGGCAGGGTGGCCACGTGGATCTTGTTGGCGTGGGAGGTCAGGGGATCGGCCAGCCAGACCCCGGAGGGGTGCTTCTGGCCCAGGGCGATGGCCCCCACGCCCATGGTGAAGGTGGTCTCGTTGTTCAGCTCCATCTGGATCAGCTTGTCCCGGAAGGTCTTGGCGCTCAGCCCGTTGGCCCGGGCGATCAGGGCCGCGGCCCCGACCATGACGTCGCCCTGGCCCGCGACACAGGCCCCGATGCAGGCCCGGTAGGTGGCGGTGAAGCGGCCGATGACCTTGCCGGTGTACTGGTATTCCCCGGCCAGGAAGACGCGCTCCCGGGGCACGTAGACGTCCTGGAAGAGGAGGTAGGCCTGGGTGATGCCGGTCCGGCAGGGATTGTCGAAGCCCTCCTCCAGGTCCCGACCGTCACTGGGATGCCTGGTCTCGACGATGGTCAGGCCCTCGATGTCCCTGGGGATGACGCAGACCAGGGCGAAGTCTTTATCTGCCTCTCCGTAACCGCTCCCGGGCAGGATGAAGATCTCGTCCGAGGCGGCCACGCCGCAGATCATCAGCTTGGCCCCCCGGAGGACGATCCCCCCGTCGCGGCGCTCGACGATGCGCAGGTTGGTGTCCAGGTCCGGCTGCTGGCTGGGCTTGAGCTTGCGGTTGCCCTTGGCGTCGGTCAGGGCGCCGGCCACGAGCAGTCCCTCTCTCTGGAACCTGAGGCCCCATTCCTTCAGGCGCGGGTGGTAGTCCGTGCCCAGGGCCTCGTCCATCTCCTGGGTGACCGACCACATGACGTTGAGGGCGTTCCAGCCCACGCACAGGCCCCCGGTGCAGGAGCCGGTCAGGTGGTACATCTTGCGCTTGAATTTGGGATTGTAGGCCATCTCCTCGGCCGTGGTCATCAGGGAGGTGTTGCGGTGGATGACCTCGCCGCTCAGCTTGGAGGTGGTCGTGAACATGTTGGCCAGCTTGGGGTCATGAGCCGCGTCGATGCCCCGGGCGTGGCTCTCGACCACTCGCCGGGTGGCCGGGTGGCTGGTCACGTCTTCGATGAGCTGGCCGAACTTGTATATGTTGGGTCTCATCCGCTTGAGGGCCGCAAAGTACTGCTCTCTGGTTCTCAGGCTCATGCCAGCGCCTCCTTGAAGGTCTGAGGTTTGAGGATCAAGGTGTTTTGACCGTCTCCGCGGAGAAAACCCGGCTCTGCGGGACCGTCAGCGGGCCGAAGAAATCCGGGAGCCGGCCGGTTTACACCGGGGAAGCCCTCTGACTCAAAAATATAGCACCTCCCGGCCGGATGTTAAACCCCGCCCCAGACCTGGAGTCGTTTCTCCGGCCGCAGGAAACCGCGCTTCAAGATGGGCTGATCCTGGCCAGACAATTAGCATGATGATATAATTATTCTCCCAAAGGGACTGGATAAGGCTCACCTCCAGGCACCCTGATCGGGCGTGGGGGGTGGGTGAAACTAAGATGATCGATCAAGCGAGCCCAGCGGATCAACTCAGGCGAGAAGTCGAGGAACTGCGCCGGCAAGTGGCCGAACTCGAGGCCAGTCAAGCCGAACGCCGGCTCGTCGAGGAGGCGCTGCGCCAGTCGGAAGAGAAGTATCGCCTCGTGGTCGAGAACTCCCGGCAGGCGATTGTCGTCGCCCAGGACGGGATTCTTCGCTTCGCCAACGCCGGAGCGGAAGAGATAGTCGGTTTTTCCCGGGAGGAGTTGGGACAGGCGTCCTTCCTCGATCTGATCCACCCGGAGGACAAGGCCCTGGTGGCCGAGAGCCACGCCAGGAGGCTGAGGGGTGAGGAGGTTCCCTCCGAGTATCATTTCCGGGTGCTGCGCAAGGACGGTCAGGTCAGGTGGGTCGAGATCAGCGCCGTGGCCATGGACTGGCAGGGCCGGCCGGCCACGCTCAACTTCCTGACCGACGTCACCGAGCGGAAGCGGGCCGAGGAGGCCGTCCGGGCCGAACGCGACAAGGCCCAGATGTATCTGGACACGGCCGAGGTCATTTTCCTGGTCCTCAACGAGAAGGGCGATATCGTCTTGCTGAACAAGACGGGCTGCCAGATCCTGGGCTATGAGGAGGGCGAGCTCCAGGGGCGGAACTGGTATGAGACCTGTGTTCCGGAGAAGGCCCGATCAGAGGTCCGCTCGGCCATCGGCGAGCTGTTTGCCGGTCGGATTGAGCCCCACAGGTATCGGGAGAATCAGGTCATTACCAGAACCAGAGAGGTGAGGGATATCCGCTGGCACAACGCCCTGGTCAGGGACGAGGCCGGCCGGATAACAAGCGTCCTGAGCTCCGGAGTGGACATCACCGAACGCAAGAAGGCCGAGCGGACCCTGGCTCGCTCCGAGGAACGGTATCGCCGCCTGATCGAGATGTCGCCGAACGCCATCCTAGCCCACTGCCAGGGCCGGATTGAGTACGTCAATCCGGCCGCGGTCAAGCTCTTCAGGGCTTCTCGACCTGAAGATCTGATCGGCCGATCCTACCTCGATCTGGTTCATCCCGACGATCGGGCCGAATCAGCTCGCCGAATGAGCCGGGCAATCTCCGATGGCCGGTTCGCCCAGCCACGACGACACCGCTTCGTCGCCCTGGACGGCCAGGTGATCGACGTCGAGTCCACGGGCACGGCCTTCGATCAGGAGGGCAGGATTGTCAACCAGACCATTGCCCAGGACATCGGCGAGCGCAAGAGAGCGGAGGAGGCGCTCAAGGAGAGCGAGGAGAGATTCAGGCTGACCTTTGATCAGGCGCCCATCTGCACGTCCATCGTCGGCTTCGACGGCCGCTACCAGCGGGTCAATCCCCAGTTCGCGCGCTTCACCGGTTATTCGGAGGAAGAGCTGGCCGGTATGACCGTGGCCGACACCACCGCCCCTGACGACGTGGCCGGGACCCTCGCCCGGGTCGGCCGTCTGGCCAGGGGTGAAATCTTCAGCTCCCAGGTTGAAAAGCGCTTCCGCCGCAAGGACGGCCAGATTGTCTGGGGCCGGGCCCTGGTTCAGATCATGAGGGACGCTTCCGGCCGGCCTCTCTGCCTCCTCTCGCAGATAGAGGACATCAATGAGCGCAAGCGGGCCGAGGAGGAGAAGAACAAGGCCGAGGCCCGGCTGCGTCAGTCCCAGAAGATGGAGGCCATCGGTACCCTGGCCGGAGGCATCGCCCACGATTTCAACAACGTCCTGGCGGCCATGCTGGGCTACACCGAGCTGGTCATGAGCGACCTGCCCGGAACCCATCCGAGTCAAAGCCACCTGAACCAGGTGTTCAAGGCCGGGCAAAGGGCCAAGAAGCTGGTCCAGCAGATACTGAGCTTCTCCCGGGAGGGGGAGCAGAAGCAAAAACCGGTCCGGATGGGCCCGATTATTCAGGAGGCGCTGAAGTTCCTGAGCGCCACCCTTCCGGCGACCATTGAAATAAAGCTGGCGATAGAAGAGACGTCGGACTGGGTTCTGGCCGACCCGACCCAGATCCACCAGCTTCTGATGAATCTTTGCTCCAACGCCTCTCAGGCCATGCGGGACAAGGGGGGCCGCCTGACGGTCAAGCTGGAGAGAGTGGAACTGGATGAGTTCCTGGCCGATCAGTTCGCCGAACTGGCCCCGGGGGCTTACGAGCGGCTGACGGTCAGCGACACCGGCGTGGGCATGGATCAGGCGATAATGGACAGGATCTTCGAACCGTTTTTTACCACCAAGGAGCCAGGCCAGGGAACGGGCATGGGTCTGGCCGTGGTCCACGGCATCGTCAAGAGCCACGGCGGGGCGATGGCGGTCTCCAGCCAGCCGGGCCAGGGCTCGACCTTCCAGGTTTACCTGCCCCTGCTGGGCGACGAGCCCGCGGTTCGCCAGCTCGCGGATGGGGCTGTCGTTATCACCGGCTCGGAGCGGGTCCTGTTCGTTGACGACGAGCCGGCTCTGGCCGATATAGGGCGGCAGGCCCTGGAAAGACTGGGCTACAAGGTCACCACCAGGACCTCGAGCCTGGAGGCCCTGGGCCTCTTCAAGGCCCAGCCGGACAAGTTCGATCTGGTGGTCACCGACCAGACCATGCCCCAGATGACCGGCGTCGAAATGGCCCGGGAGATGCTCAAGATCAAACCCGACCTGCCCATAGTCCTGTGCACCGGCTTCAGCGAGCAGATATCGGCCGAGAAGGCCAAGACCATGGGGATAAAGCGCTTCGTGATGAAGCCCTTGGTCGTTCGCGAGGTCGCCGAGGTCGTCAGGGCGGCCCTGGACGAAAAGTCCTGAAATTGAAGACGGGCCTGTTCGGACTCCTGGCCGCGAGGTGGATCACGTGGAAAAGAGGTCCGGCAAAGCCTTGGATGCCAGGGTGGCCGAGCTGGAGGGCCGGTATCGCCTCATCGCCGACAACCTGGTGGACGCCATCTGGGTCGCTGACGCCGAGAGCCTGTAAATAGTCTTCATCACCCCTTCCATTGAGAGACTCAGCGGGTTCACTCCAGAGGAATACCAGGCCCTGGCCGAAAAGGAAAAGCTCCTCAAAGAGAACAGGGTCCTGCGGGAGCTCCTGCCCATCTGCTCGGGCTGCAAGAGAATCCGTGACGAGCAGGGCAACTGGTGGCCTCTGGACCTCTAACTCTCCCGGCGCACCGATTCCAAGCTGACTCACACCATCTGTCCCGACTGCCGGCGGGTGATCTACCCCGAGATACAGACGAGCGTCCGTCCGGGCCTTTTATCATCAAGCCGCTCGTTCGGCCGATTACGAGACGAACCGGTCGAATCACCGGCGGCCCGGCCGCGCCCCTGCCGCTGGGGTCAAGCGACCCTGAAGCAGTGGCCTGACTTTACCGGGCTCCCTCGGTTCGGAAGGGCTGGCGACCGGCTCCGAGCGCCTCCCGGATGGGCTGATTCTGGCTTGCTAGGTGCATCTGAAGTGGTTATATTTACCTAACGAATAAATAGCCCCTCATTATCTGGGTCTGGATGAGAATCAATGATTGGGTGGGACAGCTACGCCTGGGTGCTCACCCTGATAGCCGGCGGGGTCTGCCTCAGCGGGGTTCTGCAGCTCTGGAAGCGCAGGAGAGAGCTGGATGCCATGAGCCTGATTCTGCTCATGGCCGCCATGGGCGTCTGGAGCGTCTCTTACGCCCTCATGCTGAAAGCCCCGAACCTGGATGGCAAGGTCCTGCTGGTCAAAGTCTCGACCTTGGGCGCGGCGGCCATTCCCCCCGGCGTTCTCCTGCTGACTCTCTGCTACGCCGGGTATGAGAAGTGGGCCAGCGGTCGAAATTATTTACTCCTCCTGGCCCTCTGGGCCCTGGTGGTCTCCCTGTCTTGGACTACCGAGACCCATCGGCTGGTAGTTCGGGAATTCTGGCTCGAGCCCGACTCTCAGGTGCTAAGATTCAAGGTCGGCCCGGGCTTCTGGAGCCTGTTTATTTTTTATCCTCTCTTGTTAATTAGCTTTTGCGCGGCCTTGCTTTGGAAAAAATTCCCTCAAGTCAAGGACGACCATCGACTCAAGATAGTCCTCCTGGTCATCGCTCTGGCGGTCCCCTCCCTGAGTACACTGGTCTACTTCTCGGGCCTGATACCGCCTAACCATCCCGACCCGACTCCTTTTCTTTTGATCGTGCCGGGCTTCCTATTCACTTACGGCCTGTTTCATCAAGAAAAGTTTGACTCATCCGAATTGGCGGCCGACCCACTTGCAATCGAGATGAACTTCAAACTCAGGGTTGCCCGGGCCATGATGGCGGTCATCGTCCCGATATTTTTTGTGTTCACCTTCGCCGGCGTGTTCCGGGGCGACCATCTGGTGGCGGGTCTCCTGGGACTGCTGCTGAGCACCCTGGTGGTCGCATTTCTTCTGACCCTGAGCGCGCCTTCGGTCCGGCGTCAGGACCTGGTCATTAAGATCGCGATCGCCGTCACCCTGCTGCTTTTGGGCGCCATCATAATCGCCTACACGGTCGGGAGATTCGATACCACCAGGACGCCCTGGATTTTTATCTTTCCCGTCCTGGCCATCTTCGGGTTCGGTTCGCTGAGGGGCCTCCTGGCCACCGGTCTCTTCGCCGCCGTCCTTCTCCTCGCCTCCTCTTATTCCGGCCGGCCCGAGGCGGCCTGGCTTTCCGAGATCGGGCTCAGATCTCTGCTCGCCTTGTTCGTGGTCACTTTCTTGGCCTTCCAGCTTGAGAGGAAGAGGGTCGCCGCCATCAGGCAGGTCTTTGATCAACGGGACGCCCTGGCCGAATCGGAGCGGCGCTACCGCGATCTGTTCCACGGCATCAACGACCTCGTCTGCACCCACGACGCGGAGGGACGCCTCCTCAGCGTCAACCGCAGCATGGCCGAGGCCCTGGGCCTCCGGCCAGAGGAGATGATCGGCCGGCCGATCGCCGAGTTCGTGCCGCCCAAGCACCGGCAAGCCGTTTACGACGAGTACCTGCCTCGGGTCAGACGCGACAAGATGGCCGAGGGGGTTCTGAGCGTCGTGGCCAAGGACGGCCGGAAGCACTATTTCGAGTACAGGAACTACCTGGTCCAGCGGGAAGGGGGCGAGCCTTTTATCAGCAGCGTGGCCCGGGACATCACCGAGCGGGTCCTGGCCGATCGCGAAATGAGGCGGATGGAGGAGGAACTGAGCCAGGCCCGCAAGGCGCAGGCTCTGGGGACTCTGGCCGGGGGCATCGCCCACGACTTCAACAACATTCTGGCCGCGGTCATGGGCTACACCGAGCTGGCCTTGGACAACCTGCCTCCAGGGAACGAGAACCGGCGGCATCTGGAAGAGGTGCTCAAGGCCAGCCATCGGGCCAGGGGTCTGGTCGGGCAGATCCTGGCCTTCAGCCGCCACGGCCGGGCCGAGCGGCGGCTGGTTCGTCTGGGGCCGATCATCGAGGACGGCCTCAAGAAGTTCAGGGATTCGCTGCCTCCAAACATAGAGGTCAGGAACCACCTCCAAATCGAGGCCAGGTTGGTGCTGGCCGACGTCAGCCAGGTGCACCAGGTCCTGGTCAACCTCTGCGCCAACGCCGCTCAGGCCATGGGGGAGAAGGGCGGGCTGCTGGAGGTGTCCTTGGAGGAGGTGGAGGTCGACGGCCGGGATGAGGCCCGGCAGCCGGATCTGGCCCCGGGCGTCTATGTCAGGCTCAGGGTCCGCGACACCGGTCACGGCATCGCTCCGCAGGTGCTGGATCGGATTTTCGACCCCTACTTCACCACCAGGGGACCCGAGGAAGGGTCCGGTCTGGGTCTGGCTGTGGCCCAGGGCATCGTCAAGAGCCATGGGGGGGCGATTGAGGTTGAAAGCCGGCAGGGCCAGGGGACGACCTTTGACGTTTATCTGCCCTCATTGGGCCGCGGGCCTGATGAACAGCGGCTCGTCGAAGTAGTAAAATCCACGCCGACGGGCAGGGAGCGCATCCTGGTTGTCGACGATGAGGCCTCGTTGGCGGACATCGGCCGGCGAGCTCTGGAGCGCCTGGGCTACCAGGTCATTTCCCAGACGTCAAGCCTGGCGGCTCTGGATCTTTTCAGGGCCCGGCCGGATGAGATCGACCTGGTCATCACCGATCAGACCATGCCCCTGATGACCGGGGTCCAGCTGGCCCGGGAGATGCTCAAGATCAGGCCGGATCTGCCCATCATTCTTTGTACGGGATTCAGCGAGCAGGTCTCGGGCGAGCAAACCGGGGTTCTGGGGATCAGGCGCTTCCTCATGAAACCCCTGGTCAGCCGCGAGATCGCCGAGGTGGTCAGGTCGGCCCTGGACGAACCGGCCAGGGCTCGGGCGGCCAGTTAGCCCGGGCGGTCAAGCCCCTCGAACCCGGCCCGGTCGGCCAGGCTCCCTGAGGGTCGTCCTTCCGTGCCCCGCCCTAAAATACTCCGCCCTCCCTGAGGGGCCGGTTGTCCAGGAGCCTCTGGGGGCTGAAGGCGCTCAGGTCCAGGCTGGGCCGGCGGTCCAGGATCAGTTCGGCCATGTACCGGCCCACGGCCGGGGCGTGCATCAGTCCGTGGCCCGAGAAGCCGACGGCCAGGTAGAATCCCTCCAGGCCCGGCCACTGGCCCAGGAAGGCGTTGCCGTCGAAGCGGTTCTGGCTGATGATCGCCGCCCAGCCGCGAACGAGCTTGCCGGTGTCGAAGCTGGGGATCACCTCGGCCAGCCTGGGCCAGACCGTCTCGACGAAGCGCTCGCTGTCCCAGCGGAAGTCGAAGCCGATGGCGTCGATATCGGCGTGATAGCCGATCAGGATCAGGTCGCCCGTCTCGGAGCGGCAGTAGAGACCGGAGGGGGCGATGATGAAGGGCAGCGGCCGGGGCGGGACCAGGGCGGGCCTGAAGGCGAAGACGTGCCTCATCACCGGGTCGATGGGCAGCTCGACCCCGACGCTCCGGGCCAGGTCCATGGCCCAGCCGCCGGCGGCGTTGAGCACCGTCCCGGCCTTTATCACCTCACCCGAAGCCAGGCTGACCCCGCTGATCCGGCCCCGGTCCTTTATAAAACCGGTCGCCTGGGCCTTGAGATACCCCGCCCCCAGGGAGGCGGCCTTGGCCCGGTAGGCCATCAAGAGGGCGTAGGGGTCCAGGTGGCCGTCCCCCGGGCTGTAGACGGCCCCGGCCAGGCCCTGGGTTTGCAGGAGCGGAAAGCGCTCCTCCAGCTCGGCCGGAGCCAGCCACTCCACCTGGCAGCCCAGCTCTTGTTGGACCCGGAAGGCCGCCCGGCCTCTTTGCTCCTGGTCGAGGGCGTAGAGGAAAAGGTAGCCGTCCCGGCGGAAAATGAGACCCGGCGGCTCCCTGTCGACGGCCATGTCCTCGTCGAAGCGCTCCAGGACCTCGAGGCCGTAGCGGGACATCAGGACGTTTTCCCTGAGGCTGAACTGGACCCGGAAGACCCCCAGGGAGAGCGGAGTCGAGGCCCGGGCGTAGGTCGGGTCCGGCTCGAGGACCGTGAGGCTCAGCTTCGGCTCCAGGGACTTGAGATAGTAGGCCGCGGCGCTGCCGATGATTCCGCCGCCGACAATGACCACGTCAGGCAACATCTTCCCCCCTCATTCAGCCGGCTCTCCGCCTTCAGGCCAGCCCCTCCAGGGCGGTCCCCAGGTCGGCCAGGAGATCCTCGACGTCCTCGACTCCAACCGAGTAGCGGATCAGGCCCTCGGGAATGCCCAGGGCCTGGCGCTCTTCCGGGCTGCACTCCACGTGGCTGGTCGTGGCCGGCGGGCCGGCCACCGTCTCCACGGCCCCCAGGTTGGCGGCCAGGTGGACGTAGCGCAGGCGGGGCAGGAAGCTGCGGACCGCCTCGAAGCCGCCCCGGAGCATGAAGCTGAGCACCCCGCCGAAGCCCCGCATCTGCCGGGCGGCGATCTGGTGGTTCTCGTGGCCGGTCAGGCCGGGATAGAAGACCTTGGCCACCTCAGGCCGGTCCTCCAGGAAGCGGGCGATTCTGAGGGCGGCCTCATTCTGGTGGCGGACGCGCAGATGGAGGGTCTTCAGGCCCCTCAAGAGCAGATAGGCCGCCTCGGGGTGGAGGATGCCGCCGGTTATCTCCCGATAGTGATAGATGGTCCGGATCAGTTCCGCCGGGCCGCAGACCACGCCGCCCAGGGCGTCGGCGTGGCCGCCCAGGAACTTGGTGGCGCTGTGGATGACCAGGTCAGCTCCCAGGGCCAGGGGATTCTGGTTGATCGGCGTGGCCAGGGTGTTGTCCACCACCACCCTGGCCCCGGCCTTCCGGGCCGCCCCGGCCAGGCGGGCCAGGTCGATGATCTTCAGGGTCGGGTTGGTCGGGCTCTCCAGATAGAGGATCTGGCAGCCTTCGGCCATCTCGGCCTCGATGGCCTGGTGGTCGGTCGTCTCGCAGACGACGACCTCGATCCGGTAGCGGGGCAGGAACTCGCTGAAGAGCTTGTTGGTCCCGCCGTAAGTGTCCTTGACCGAGACGACCCGGTCGCCCGGCTGGAGCAGGGCGAAGAGGACGGCGCTTATGGCGGCCATGCCCGTGCCGAAGCTGACCGCCGCCTCGGCTGCTTCGAGCTGCCTGACCTTCTCCTCGAAGACCCGGACCGTGGGGTTGTCGTTGCGGCTGTAAATGTAGCCGGGCCGCTCCTGCCGGGCCGCGGCCAGCCACTCGTCCACGTCCGCGTAACCGAAGGAGACGCTCTGGACCACCGGCGTCTGGGTGGCCCCCTGGCACAATGATTCGGCTTCGCCGGCCCAGACCGACCTGGTGCCGAGACCCGGGAGCTTGGGATCAGACATTTAGTTTTCCTCTGAACAGGTCAAGGTTATGGGCCTAGGAGGCGCTCCGTTGAGAGGGCGCCCCGTCTGCCTCGGCTTCAGTCTCCGGGCGGCCGGGCCTCGTCGGTTTCCAGAAAGGCCAGGGCCGTGCGGACGTGCATCTCCACACCCAGGGGCAGGACGTCCTCGTCGATGTCGAACCTGGGGTGGTGGTGGGGATAGGTCGTCCCCTTGGCCTCGTCGCCGGAGCCCAGGAGGTAGATGGCCCCGGGCAGGCGCTCGGTGAAACGCGAGAAGTCCTCGCCGACCATGCTCACCAGGGAGACGACCCTGTCCGGGCCGCCCAGGGTCTCAATCGCCGCCGAGCGGACCAGTTCGGCCAGGGCCGGGTGGTTGATGACCGCCGGATGGGCCAGCTTTGTCTCCAGCTCGTATTCGACCCCGTGGGCCTGGCAGACCGAGACTATGATCCGCCGGAAGAGCTCCCGGACCTGGTCGGCCTGGTCGTGGAGGCAGCGGATGGTCCCGGCCAGCTCGACCCTCTCGGGGATGACGTTGGCCGCGCCGCCGCCCGCGATCCGGCCGAAGCCGATCACGGTCGGCTTGAGGGCGTCGGTCTGATGAGTCTGGACCATCTGGCTGGCCTGGACCAGGTGGGCCGCGGCCAGGATCGGGTCGGCCGAGAGATGGGGGGCCGCGGTGTGGCCGCCCCGGCCGCGCAGGATCAGGCTGAACTCCTCCAGGCCGGCCATTACCGGACCCGGCCCCACGGCGATGGTCCCGCTGGCCAGGCCCGACCAGAGATGAATAGCCAGGGCGGCCTCGACCCGGGGCTCCAGGAGAACCCCGTCCTCGATCATCAGCCCGGCGGCCGTGCCCTCCTCGTTGGGCTGGAAGGCGAACTTGATGCTGCCCCTGAAGCGGTCCCGCAGGCCGGCCAGAACCTTGGCTGCGACCAGGAGCATGGCCGTGTGGCCGTCGTGGCCGCAGGCGTGCATGATCCCGGGGTTGACCGAGCAGTAGGCCGCCCCGGTCTGCTCCTCGACGGGCAGGGCGTCCATGTCGGCCCTGAGGAGGAGGGTCCGGCCCGGCCCGGTCCCCCTGAGGAGGCCGACCAGGCCGGTCCGGGCCAGGCCGCGGCGGACTTCCAGGCCGCATTGGCTCAGGTAGGCGGCCGCCTTCTCGGCCGTCCGCTCCTCGGCGAAACCCAGCTCCGGGTGGCGGTGGAAGTCGCGGCGGAGCTCGATGACCTCGTCCTTCAGGGCGGCTGTCCTGGCCTTGAGGTCCATGGCCCGCCTACTTGACGAAGAGCTTTCTGGGGAAGTCGGCCAGGGTCCGGCCGCCGCTGGCCGTGACCCGGAAGGCCTCGCTGATCTCGATGCCCCAGTCGTCCAGCCAGATGCCCGGGATCATATGAAAGGTCATGTTCTCCTCGAGGACGGTCAGGTCGCCCGACCTGAGGCTGGCCGTGTGCTCGCCCCAGTCGGGCGGGTAGTTGAGGCCCATGGAGTAGCCCAGACGGGATTCCTTGACCAGGCCGCTCCTGGAAACGCTGTGCCGCCAGGCCGCCTCGACCTCCTGGCAGGTCGCCCCGGGCCTGACCGCCTCCAGGGCGGTGTTGAGGCCCTCGACGACCACCGCGGCCGTGTCCTGGAGCCTGGCCGGCGGCCGGCCCAGGTAAAGGGTCCGGGCCATGGGGCAGTGGTAGTGGTGCCGGGCCGCGGCCAGCTCCATGATCACGGCCTGGTCGCTCTGGTAGGGCTCGTCCGACCAGGTCAGGTGCGGCGTCGAGGTCTTGGGGCCCGAGGGGAGGAGGGGGACGATGGCCGTGTAGTCGCCGCCGAAGTCCGGCGTGCCGCTGATCTGGGCCTCGTAGATCCTGGCCACGGCGTCGCACTCGCGCACGCCCGGCGCGATGGTCTCGATGGCCCTGGCCATGACCTTCTCGATGATCAGAGCGGCCTGCTGCATGTACTCTATCTCGGCCGGGGACTTGACTATCCGGACCCAGTTGACCAGCAGGTCGGCGTCCTGGAATCTGGCCCGGGGCAGGGCCTGGGTCAGCTCGGCCAGGCAGCGGGCGGTGAAGTAGTAGGCGTCCATCTCCACCCCGATGGATTGGGCGGCCCAGCCCTCGGCCTCGAGCAGGCCGGCCACGAACTCCATGGGGTGCTTGAGCGGGGACTGGACGTGGTCTTCGGGGTAGGGCCGGATGCTGTCGGGCTGGAGATAGGTCGTCAGCCTGGCCGCGTTGGCGTCCATGGCCCGGCCGACCCAGATCGGCTCGGCCGCCTCCAGGGCCACGACGAGCATCTGGTGGACGTAGAACGACCAGGAGTCGTAGCCGGAGAGATAGTTGATGTTGGCCGGGTCGCTCAGGAGCAGGACCTGAAGGCCGGCCCGATCCATGCGTTTCTTGGTCTTGTCCAGGCGGTCCTGGTATTCGCTCCGGTCGAAGTAGAGCATGGCCTCCCTCCTTGCGATCCTGTCCGGCCGGGTTCCACGGCCCCCGGTCTCAGGCGTCCTGGCCGACCAGTTCCCTGGCCAATTGCCTGGCCCGATCCCTGACCTCCTGGCCCAGTTCGTCGGGACTGGTGCAATTGCCCACGACCAGTTCCCCGGCCAGCTTGGCCTTGGCGTAATCGACAATGCGTTGGAATGAAGTGACGACTAGTTCGGCATTGTTTTCGTAAGCGTCGGCGGCGGTGACCAGGAGGGCCTGGCGCTGGCCCTCGATCAGGGAGGCGTGCCCTGGCTGGCCGTACTCCCTGACCAGACAGTAGCCCCGGTCGATCAGGGCCTTCATCTGGGAGCTGAAGCCCCAGAAGTAGAGGGGCGAGGCGTAGATGACCGCGTCGGCCGAGAGCTGCCGCTCCAGGATGGCCGGGGCGTCGTCCTCCTGGACGCAGCCCAATCGGTCCGGGAAGCGCCGGCACTTGGCGCAGCCCAGGCAGCCGCCAATCTTCCTGGCCGCCAGATTGATCCTCTCCACAGAGTGCCCCAACGAGCGCAACTCCTCCTCGACCCAGCCGAGAACCGTGGCCGTGTTCCCCTTTTTCCGGGCGCTGCCCAGGAAGGTGAGGACGTCCATTCTGCCTCCTGAATAATATATTTAAGGATGACTGACCAAGGCTCGGGCCGGCTCGGCCCGAACCTCGCAGCCTTCGGCCCCGGGGTCCCGGCCTGCCTGCCCTTGGCCAGGCCAGCCTAACAGAATTGTTCCTCCTCCTCAAGCCGGCCGGATCAGTCGCGGGCATCCCCGATCCGAAGGAGATTGCGCCGGACACCGGCCGGGGAGGCAGTGAATCGGCCAAAATACCGAGATATTCACCGTCCCTCTCCCGACCAGAGGCCCTAAGGCGGGTCCGGCGGGCAGACGATCTGGTCGGACGAGGCCCCGGAGAGAGGCGATTGCCGGTCGAGGTCGACAGGTCTCCTGGTCGAAGGCGGCGGTCTGGGATTGCGGTAAAAACCTTAAAGCTTTGCTTGACAGCGCACTGGAGCGCGGCTAAAGTTTCCTTCACGTACCGGGTTCAGGAGAGCTGGGAGTACTTGAATCCGGGCGGGGCTGAGGCGACATCAGCTTGGTGAAGTGGAGGATCGGCACTCGCTGATTTCCTAAAGAGTTGACAAAGCACAATGAATCATGTAGTTATGTACTTAAAGTTGTACGGGGCGGGTGGCCGTTTCATATCCCGATTGGGATGGGAGGCCGAGAGATGAAGGTGCGCAGTTTAAGGGGAGCGTGGCTTTGCCTTACATTGGCTTTAGCTCTGTGCCTGGTGCCGGCGCTGAGCCAGGCGGTCACGCAGGGCCAGACCTTGGCCCTCGCCAAGAAGAACCTGACCGACGGCATGCCTGTGGATCAGATCGTCGGTCAGGCCCTGAGCGGCTGGTCCGAGGGCGGCTTGGCCCCGGTCGACGTCATCGCCCCGCTGTCCGAGAGTCTCCTGGAGAACGGGATCAAGGCCGGCAAGGACGGGGTGCGCTACGCCGCTGGGATAGTCTGCGCGGTCCTGGACTGGTCCATTGCCAACAACCTGTCCATGGCCGATACGGCCCGCAACGTCTCCCAGGCAGTCCTGGGCATCAGGGCCTCGCTCAGCCGTCACAGCGAGCTTGATCCTGAGAAGATCAAGGAAGAGATCAAGAACTGCCCAGCCATGGACGACGTTATGAGGCGGGTTGTGGACGCGGCCTACGACGAGGTGGTGGCCGCGACCTATACGCCCTTGGCTCCGCCGCCCTTCACCGTGCCCCAGCCGAACGCCTACGATCCGAGCACCCTCCCGGGTCCTGTCGGGGCGACTGGCGGCACGGCCACGAACACCGGCGGCTAACGGCTGACTCGCCGCCCAACAGTTTCGCCCAGCCAGCCTCCACTCCCATAAAGCCGACCCGGAGGAGAAATCCTCCGGGTCGCTTCATGCTCCGGTCGATCTCGGATCTAAAACCCGCCTTCTTCTGTCTCTGAGCCCCGGCCGCGCAGGCCTTAAGCCAGCGCCAGGAGTATCTATCAGGCCAAGGCCGGGGCCTGGCCTTTGACCGGCCAAGAACTCCTGGAACTCGACCATCTCTGGAGACGCCCCGGCCTGAGCCGGGGCGGCCTGTCAGGGCCAATCAGGAATGTCCGCTTTCAGGCGGCGGCACCAAGGGTGGTCTTGACCTGACTGCCGATAACGGCCGGCCAGTTGACGGCCCAGGCCGGCGCGGCCGCCAGGCATGAGGCCGCAGCCACCTCCACCGCTCTTGCCCTCACTGACTCAATGGACTCTCCCCCACCCCTGGACCCCATAGCAATGCCTCCCGCTCCTTCAAGCTCATCTCCAGGGACTAAAGCCTCCTCTCCAGCTCAACCGTGAATAGAGCAATCCTAGTCTGGAAGAATCAGAAATTGCCACCTTGCTTCAATATAGCCTGAGAAATTTTGTGGACTTTACGTCCGGGGTAATATAGACTTAGAGCCAGAGGGGGGCAGAGGAGTACAAAATTGTACCTATCACCAAAAGGGCATTCCTGGGCAACGTGCTTAGAGTTTGGCGGTAGGGGGTGGTTGTGACTGACGGCAGGGAAAGACGACGTTTCAGGCGGGTCATGGTCACTCTTCCAACCATGGGACGGTGCCGGGAGGAGTCGGAGGAGGCGCACCCCTTTGAGGGTCAAACACGCGACCTGAGTGTCAGAGGGCTGTGCGTCAACCTGACCAAGACGAATGGCTACAAGGTCGGGCAGAGCGCCGACATCTCCATCGAATCCATCCAGGGAGAGATGCCCATTCAGGCCCACGGGCTCGTTCGCTGGACCGAATTCCCCGGAGAGCCAACCGGACAGCTTATGATCGGGGTCGAATTGACCGGCATGCGTACGGTCAGAGACTACGAACGCTGGCTGGAAATGCTTTCCTGGCACGGTCTCTAGACCGAGCCGCCTCTTCACTTGAGGCCGAGAGCTATCTCGACCGAGCTAACCTTTTTTGTCCTTTCCTTTCCTGATCCGACAAAATCGCCCCTGAGATCAACGATAGATCCTGTACGACCCTGAGCCATCCAGGTTTGCTGGGATCCTGGCTAAAATGGCCGGATCCCCCGTGGTTTTCCCAACCCTTGCGCAAACTGCCGCCCTGTGGAGTGTACCGGAAAGAGGAACCCGGGAGGGATCAAGACGTGGCTGAGTCGGCGAGGAGGTTCGGTTAGAACCGGCCGGAGGATATCTCGCGATCCACGTACTGGCAGAGCATCTCCTGGACCTTGAGCGGCGGCGGAATGACGAAGAAATTGTACTGGACGGCGTGGCCCATCTCATGGGCCAGCATGCCGATGTGGAGCTTCTGGGTCTGGATGTAGATGGTCTTGGTCTTGTGATAGTAGAAAGCCGGAGGCTTGGTGTTCTGGTACTGACTCACCAGGCCCGGAGTGGCGGTCTTGAAAGCCTTCAAGACGTCGCTCGAGGAATCATAGATCCTGATGATGATCTTCATCTTGGACACGGACATGTCCAGGACCATCTGAACTCTCTGCAGCAGACGATCCAGATACTGGCCCAAATCCTCGCCGGATGAGCCCTGGCCGCCGATGAGCACCTTGCTCAGGGTGCGGCTGACCGCTCCGGAAGAGATCTTCTTGGCAAACTTCTCCAGTTGCTCGGGGTCGTCGTATACAACGGTTATCCGCCCCGATTCCAGAACCTGCTCCCCGGCCACGGCCTTGGACAAGGGCAGGAGCAACAGCCAGAAAGCGAAGCCCAGGCGCCAACAGAGGGCTAGGGCCGAAAATGACTTAGGCACTGGCGACCGCCTCACTCACTCCCATTCCGTCTTGAACAGGGTGCGCATCTCAGTGTCCAGTTTGGCCAGATCTTCCTTGATCGCCTCGGGGCTCACCTCTCCCTTGTCTGCCCTGTCCTTGAGGGCGGCCATTTGGTCCTGGAGTGTCTTCATCCGGCCGTGGAGTCCCTCGGCCATCCCGTTGATCGCCTTGGCGAACTCGCTAAGCTGATCGCCATCCCGGAGGCGGATCCTTTTCTGGAGGTTGCCCTCGCCGATGAAAGCCAGGTCCTGCTCGAAACGGAACAGCGGCCCGGCGATTTTGTGGGAGACATAGAGGGTCACGTACACGGTGGCGATGACCAGGGCCACCAGAACGGCCAGGTTGGTCACGAGCAGGGCCGGGGCAATGGCGTCGGCGGTCTGCTCCAGGGCCAGCCGATGATAGCGATAGGTCGCCGTGACCGTACCCTTGGACATGAAGTACAGGACTGCGCTGGCCGCGCCCATGGCGGCCAGTCCGACCAGGCAGAACCGAAGGATGAACCGCCGCTGAAAATCCTTCTTGATGTAGAAAGTGCGACGCTTAGGCCTGCCCCCGGTTGGGGCGCTTCCCGGCTGCCCGGCCATTGCTCAGACTCCTTGGCTTGAGCACCCTCGGCCCGCCTAGTGCAGGGCGCGAAGGTTCTCCTCGTTGATGGTGATGCTGGCCTTACGCCTGATCTCATCCAGCCAGTTTTGAAGGGCCTTGGCCTTCTTCTCCTCCCTGATCTCGACTTCCAGGCTGGCCGCGACATCTTTCAGCGGGGGAGGATTGGTCTCGGACTTGGCCATTTTCTCGTAGCGGGCCTTGATCTCTTCCTCGGTCACCAGACTCTGGTCCTTCAAGGACTCGCCTTTCCGTTTGAGCAGTTCGGTGATGAGGGTCTGCTCCCAGAATTTCTCAATGGCGTAGCGGAAGGAGGCGTCTTTGTCCAGGTCGAGTTTCATCGCCTCCTGGACCAGCAGTTCGCGGCCGATTTCCTCTTCCAGGAATCTCTTCTTGTCCTCGAAGCTCAGGGCTCCCTTGTCAGACAGGTAAATGTTGGACAAAAGTCGCGTCCGGAAGTTGTCTTCGGTGATGACGTAGTCGTTAACCTTGGCGATCGGCTTGCCGTCGCCGGCCGTCTGCTTCTCGCAGGACACGGAAAACAACAGGACACCGACGAGGGCCACCAGGGGCAAGGTCCTGGAAATCATCTTGGCGTACTCCCCCAAAAGGGATTGAGGTCGGGTCCTAGTCCCGCCCAACCCGTCTTTCCTCCAGGCAGTCGAGCCGGCTGGTTCCCAGTTCACAGACACCCGCATCAGACTTGGGCTGCCGCTCCTTGTCCGTTTGATTGTAGACCCTTCCCCGCCAGAACTTCAAGGCCAAAATAACCGGAGACCCTAGCCTATCGGGCCTCGCCGGCCTCAGAATCCGGCGGCTCAGTCGGTCACCCGGCCGCCGGCTGATCCCGGGGCCGGGGCGGCCTGATCTTCCGGGCTGAGTCGTCACCCCAGGGCCAGCCAGCTCCGGCCCCGGCTCACCTGCCCTGGCCGCAGAGGACGACCGTGGCCGTGCGCAGCATTATCCTGAGATCCAGCCAGAACGACCACTTGTCAATGTACTCGAGGTCCAGGCGCATCCAGTCGTCGAACCTCATGTCGTTGCGAAGGGGGGAGCTCTGCCACAGGCAGGTCAGTCCGGGCTTCATGGACAGGCGCCGGCGCCAGCTGTCCTCGTACTGGCTGACCTCGGCCGGGACCGGGGGCCGGGGTCCGACCAGGCTCATCTCGCCCTTGAGTACATTGATCAACTGGGGCAGTTCGTCCAGACTGGTTTTCCTGAGGAAAGTCCCGACGTAGGGGATGATGCGCGGATCGTTTCTTATCTTGAACACCGGCCCGTCAGCTTCGTTCAGGTTCTGAAGCTCTTTCCTCCTCCGCTCGGCCTGGGGAACCATGGTCCGGAACTTGTACAGCATGAATCGCCGGCCGTTGAGGCCGCAACGCTCCTGCTCGAACAGGACCGGCCCCTTGGAAGAGATGTATATCGCGGCGGAAATGACGGCCATGACAGGGGACAGCACGATCAGGGCCAGGCTGGCGACCACGTAATCCAAGGCGTTCTTGGCCAGCAAGGCGCCCTGGTTCCTGGGAGTGGTGACCAGCGAGAGGACCGGGATGTCAACAAAGGACTCCACCTGGATCGAGGCCACTCTGGGCCGATACATCAGGGCGTGTATCTGCCAGTCCGGCATTATCCGGACCTCAACCCCGACCTCCTCGGCGAAGCTCATGTAATAGCCGGCGTTCTCGATCTTGCTCAAAGGCATGGCGAAGACGATCACGTCGACTATCTGCTCCCTCAGAATATTCGGCAGATCCTCCAACCGGCCGATGACCCGGACTCCATCCCCGACTTCCAGGCCCAGGCGGGACGAGTCGGTGTCCAGGCAGCCCATTACTTTGTAAAGGCCTTCGCTGTCTTTTCCGACGGCGTCCAGAACCGTCTTGGCCCTCTCCCGGCTGCCCACCAAGAGCACATTGCGAACCAGGAAGCCTTTCTTGCGGTAGTAGTCCAGCCAGCGTTGGCCGATCAGCCGCCTCAGGCTCAGGAGAAAGATGTTAAGGCTGAAAAAAACGCCAATCAGAATACGGCTGATGTAGGGGATCTTGAAGACGAAAAGAGCCGTCCCTAAAACGAGCATCCCGGTACCTGACAGTTTCACCACCTGCCAGATTGCTCTGTAGAAGGACCTGGGACGATAGGTCAACTCATCGCCCATGCTGTCAATGAGAACGTACCAGATGATGACGATCATCAACAGAATGACGTAGTAATTGGGTGTTTGGGGCAGGCCGCGGAATGGTTCGGGGATGATGTATTTCTTAAGGAAATATGCTCCAATGAACGAGGCAATGGTCACCAACAAATCAGCCAGCTTCTGAGCTCGAATGATGGCTGCTTGTCGCGGACTGAACAAACCTCTGCTCCGGGCTAGATGAAAGCAGCCAAAGTCTAACTCATCGGCTTCACAAATACAACCTCTGAGTAGGCCGCCCAAGGCCTGTATTAGGGCAAAAAAATGCGCCCGGCTTCAGCCTAGGCGCCTGTTCGTGCAGGTAAAAGGGGTCAGGCTTCTCTCAGAAGCCCCATCGGCGGCTCAAGCCGACCTGGCTCCCACTTACCTGGATATTTCATGAAGAGAGATTCAGGAGTTTCGAATGAGGCGATGAATGGCTTTCAGGGGGATCTGATCAGGGGTGATCAGAGATTCGGGGGGCGGTCGGTCTCAAGCCTGACGAGCGCGGCCTGCTGGGGCCAGCGGAGGACCTCAGCAAGCGAGCGCGTCCGGTGGTTCCCGGTGATGACCGCCCCAGTCTGTAGACCTGGGCCTGAGGTCTCATCCGTTATGAAGGAGCAATCACCTTCTTCTTGTAACCAAATTGAATGCGAGTGATTTGTACTGCTCCGCCCATCTGTTTCGTGGAATAGGCGAGTCAGCTCCCGTACCCGCGGGGGTGCCGCCCGTGCCAGTTCCAGGCGCTGGCGATGATCTTCTCCGGATCGTCGAAGCGGGGCGACCAGCCCAGCTCGGCCCTGATTTTATCCGAACAGGCCACCAGGGTGGATGGATCGCCGGGCCGCCGCTCGTCCTCCAGGGCGGGGATGGGCCGCCCGGTCACCCGGCGGGCCAGGTCGATGATCTCCCTGACCGAGAAACCCCTCTGGCAGCCCAGGTTGTAGACGGCGCTCCCCCCGCCCTCCAGCATTCTCCGGGCGGCCAGGATGTGGGCCTCGGCCAGGTCGGTGACGTGGACGTAGTCCCTGATGCAGGTCCCGTCAGGGGTGTCATAGTCGGTGCCGAAGATCCTGATGACCTCCCGCTGCCCCAGGGCGACCTGGAGGACCAGCGGAATCAAATGGCTCTCGGGCGAGTGATCCTCCCCGATCTCGCCGCTCTCGTCGGCCCCGGCGGCGTTGAAGTAGCGCAGGGCCGTGTACTTCAGCCCATAGGCGGCCGCGGAGTCGGCGAGCATCTGTTCTATGAACAGCTTTGACCAGCCGTAGGGATTGGTCGGCCGCCGGTGATCGGACTCCTGGATGGGCACCCGCTCGGGCTCGCCGTAGACCGCGGCCGTCGAGGAGAGAATGAAGTTCTCGACCCCGTGATCCTTCATGGCCGTGAGGAGGCGGCTGGTCTTGCCCGTGTTGTTGTCGTAATACTTCAAGGGATCGGCCACTGACTCGGCCACCAGGCTGAAGGCGGCGAAATGCATGACGCAATCGATCTTCCGCTCGCTGAAGATCCGCCCCAGGAGCTCCCGGTCACCCAGATCGCCCTGGATGAACTGGCCTTCCCTGACCGCCGGGCGGTGGCCGGTGGACAGATCGTCCAGAACAAAGACGCCCTGGCCTTTCCGGGCCAGGGCCTTGACCAGATGGGAGCCGATGTAGCCGGCCCCGCCGACGATCAAAAATGAGGCCATCTCGATACTCCGTCTGGCTTGCTCGCCTCATTCGGCCGGTCCTGGGCCGCCTCTCCGGCCAGCCGATCCAAACCGGCTCGAATCAGGAGCTGAAGAGCGCCCGGTAGGCCTCCAGGAGCCTGGGCACCTGGTGGTTCCAGGCCAGCTCGTCCAGAACACGGCGCCGGCCGAATTGACCCATCCGTTCCCGCTTCTGGGGATCATCGAGCAGGGCCAGAACGTGCTGGATCAGGGACTCCGGGTCGTTGGGCTCGGCGTAGACCGAAGCCTCCCGGGCCGAGTAGCGGCCCTCGGTCATGTCGAACTGTACGATCGGCTTTCCCAGGGCCATGTACTCGACTATCTTGTTCATGCTCGACTTGTCGTTCATCTCGTTGACCACGTCCGGGTTGACGCAGACGTCGGCCGTGCTCAGGATCTCCATCAGCGTCTCGTCGGGCACGCGGCCGGTGAAGGTCACGTATTCATCGAGGCCGGCCTGCTTGACTTGTTCCTTCAGGGACTCCAGCTCGGTGCCGGCCCCGACCAGGACGAACTGGACGTCGCGGCGATTGTAGCGCTGGACCAGGAGAGCGCAGCCCTCCAGGAGAAGGTCCAGGCCCTCCTGCTGGCCCATGACGCCTACGTAGCCGACCAGGAACCTCCGGCCGTTCTTCCACTCCGGATTGGGAGGGACGAATCTGACCCGGTCCAGATCAGGGCCGCTGCGCACGACAAAGACCTCCTCGGGCCGCATGCCGCCCCGCTCCACGGCGATCCGCTTGTAGGACTCGTTGGTGGCGATGGACACGTCGGCGGTCCGGAAGGTCAGCCGCTCCAGGGCCAGTATCAGCCTGTAGAACATGTCCTGGCGGCCGAACTTGGCCAGGTAGAGCTCGGGATTGATGTCGTGGTGATCGAAGAGGAACTTCTTGCCCAGAAAGAACTTGAAGAACCCGCCGATCAGAAAGATGTTGTCCGGCGGATTGCAGGCGTGGATGGCTTCGAAGCCCTGGTGGAGAAGGACCTTCCAGGCCAGGAAGAATTCCCAGAACAGGGCGACGCCATACTCCAGGAGGTAACCCAGTTGGCCACGGCCCTCGGTGGGCAGGGAATGACGGTAGATGGAGATGCCGTCGATCTCCTCACGGGCGCGTTCGTATCCCTTGCTCTTGGGGCAGATGATCGAGACCCGGCAACCGGCCTGGACCAGGGTCTGGGCTTCCTGCCAAACCCGCCGGTCAAAGGGAACGGGCAGGTTTTCAACGATGATGAGGACCTTGCGGCCGTCGAGTTTCCGGTCCATTTACCAGCTCAGCCCCTCGTAGGGGCAGGGGCAGTCGACCTCATCGGCCAGCCTGACCAGATCCAGGACTCGCTGGTCCGGACGAAGCCTGGGCAGGGCCTGGAGGAACTCCTGTTCCTTGTTGCCGATGATGACCACCTCGGCGTGGTCGAGCGCCTCCTCGATCCGGTCGACCATCAACCTGGATATGTGCGGGATCCGGCTCTCGATGAAGGCCCGGTTGGCCCCGATCAACCTGGCCAGGTTGACGCTCCGGTCGTAGATCTTCAGATCGTAACCCTTGCCCAGGAGGGTCTCGATCAGATCGACCAGCGGCGACTCCCTCAGATCGTCGGTCCCGGCCTTGAAGGCGAAGCCCAGGAAGGCGACCTTTCTCTTCCCCGTAGCCGCCACCCGATCGACCGCCAGGGCTATCTGGTTACGGTTGCTGGGGTAGATGGCCTTGAGGACCGGGAGGTCCAGATCCTGGGCCTGGGCCAGGTAGGTCAGGGCCCGCAGATCCTTGGGCAGGCACGAGCCTCCGAAGGCGAAGCCGGGCTTGAGGTAGGCCGGCGACAGATTGAGCTTGGTGTCCAGGCAGAAGATGGACATGACCTCGTGGGAATCAAGGCCCAGCTTGTGGCAGATGTTACCGATCTCGTTGCCGAAGGTGATCTTGAGGGCGTGGAAGACGTTATCCACGTACTTGACCATCTCGGCCAGCCGGATCGAGGTCAGGACCAGGGGGGCCTGAATCCGCTCGTAGAGACGGGCCACCGTCTCCCCGTCCTCGACCCGGAGCGAGCCGATGACGGTCTTAGGCGGGTTGAAGAAGTCGCTGACCGCCGTGGATTCCCGCAGGAACTCCGGGTTGGAGGCCGCTCCGAAATCCTGGCCGGCCTTCTTGCCCGAGGCCTCCTCCAGGAGGGGGATGACCCGCCCCTCCACGGTCCCGGGCAGCACGGTCGAGCGCACGACCACCAGGTGATAGCCGGCCTTGTCCTTGAGGGCCTGGCCGATGGTCTGGCTGACCCGGGTGATGAACTTCAAATCCAGGCTGCCGTTGGGCTCCGAGGGCGTGCCCACGCAGATTAGGGACACCTCGCTCTCTCCGACCGCCTCCCGGGCGCTGGTGACGGCCCTGATCCGGCCGTTCGAGACGCCCTGGGCAATCAGGGCTTCCAGGTCCTTCTCGATCACCGGCGGCCGTCCGCTGTTGATCAGATCAACCTTGACCTGATCGACGTCGACCCCGACGACCTCGTGGCCGAGGCTGGCCAGGCAGGCCGAAGTTACCGCGCCAACATAACCCAAACCGAAAACGCTAAGCCTCATGGACCTTCTCTTCCTGTTTCTGTTGCGGTCGGGATTCTTCTTTCCAGGACCAGGTCGGAACCCGATTGGGCCGGCCGGACCGTGCAGCCCGCCCGGCCGACCAGAACAATCAGATTCCGGAGCCTGATCTCCCAGCCCTCCCCCACTCGGTTGATCGACGGCGGAGAGTCCAGGGGCGATTCCTTGTCTACTCCCAAGACGGCCAAAAACTCGGCCGTTTCGCTCTTCTCGGTGGTCCTGAACACTCCGTGCCACTGCTTGGGGTATGAGTCCCAAGCCGGGTCGGGTGGAGACGTGAACTCGTCTGTCTGGTGGAATTCTGTCTTCTCCAGGCTCATGAACCTGACGCCCAGGCGAGCCCCCTGGTTCTTGATCTCGATCTGGCCTGGCCCTCGTTCCGCAATCCTTTCCAGGGCGTGAATGTTCCACTCCCATTGCCGGGGCTGACTGGAAGCCAGATCGTCGTAGACTATCAGAGTCGCCGGCCTTAGGAAAACCAGACTCCTGAGCGCCCGGCTCAGTTGGCCCAGGTAAGCCTGGGTGGCGTCGCCAACGACGATATCATAAGCCTCGTGGTGGCTGAATCGGCTGATCCGGCCCGCGGCCTCACGGTCGTCAGGGGACTGGCCCTGGCCGTTGTCAAAGGTGATGGCGTTATGGGCCACGGTCAGAGTGTACCAGTTGGTCCAGTGGGGGGAGCCGTACCAGTCATAATAGCCTGAATCAATGGCCAGGGGTTTGCCCCTAGCGCTGATGACAAAGGAGTTCTGCTCGGCGTGGCTGTGATTGAAGGAGCCGTAAGAACTGGATTTGAAATAGACCGAGACCCGCTCTTTGTCGGCCAGATCGCTGTGCAGGGCCGCCCAGCCGATTGAAGGGAACCAGGCCGACTGAGGCAGATGGTCGGGCAAGCCGGCCGGCCGCTCGAGACCGGGAGAGGCCGGTGCAAAGAGGAGCTCGAGCCGTGAGGCGCTTTTCTCGGGCCACTGGGCCGCGTACCAGAGGTAGAGAGGCGTGGGCAGCCGAGCGGCGTAAGCCTTAGCGCAGAGCGACCAGACGTACTCCAGTTTTCGTTCGGCCCCGTCTCCAAAACAGCCCCTCGGTGTGCCTGGCGGCAGGAAGTAGACCATGTATCTGCCAAAGTTGCGCAACCAAGCCTTGTCATAGACGTTGACGCCGGTCGCGTAGCGGATGATGTCCCAGCTCAAGACCCGGCCGCTCAGGGCCCAGACGGCGTAGCTGGTGCCGTTGCCGTATCCGCCGTCCTCTCCGCCGAAAGGGCTGAATGAGGCCAGATAAAGAGGCAGGCTCTGCCGGAACCAGGTTTCGGCCAGAGCCTCCTCGCCGACCAGCAGGACGGACACGCAGGCCACGGTGGCCAGGATGGTCCGGCCGTGTGAATCGTAGGGGAACCTCTCCAAGGGCCTGCGCCGGCCCAGGATGGCCTTGAACATGTCTTCCAGGCGCGGCCGGAGCCCGTCCAGAACAAGAGATCTCTCCGCAGGGTCCAGTTCACCGTAGAGCCAGTCAAAGGCCACGGCCAGGGACCAGGCTATTTCGGCGCAGACCAAGTCCACTGACTTGAAGCTGGTGGCGCCCTGGGGATCCCAGGCCGCCAGGTTCAGGAGTCTCCGCTTGGCCTCTTTCAGGTACTGCTCATCCCCGCTAACCCGCCAGACGAAAGCGGCCTCCAGCAGGCGGACCGTCTCGGCATAGGCCAGCTCGCCGACCTTGACTTCGGCCTGCCTTCTGGCCCGGACATCATCTATCCCCTGAGCTTGAACGCCCGGCTCAGCGGTCAGGGATTTAGTCAGGGATCGCCTGACCCGGGCCTTGAGCTGCCACCAGCCGTCCAACCGCTCGCCTTCCAGGGCCGAGGCCAGCCGGACCAGTTCCTCGCCCCGGGGAAAGCCCCGGGGATGCTCCAATTCAGCCACCTTGCGCCAGAGGTCGTCAAGGGGCGGAACCACGTAGGGCTGGGCCTCTGGGGCGATCCGAAAGCCGCGCTTCTCGCTCCAGGACCCGGAGAAAAAGAATCGCCTGATCGGCCGGACGCGCCAGGCGTACTCACCCGGCTCCAGTTTCTCGTCGTAGAGAAGCCAGTTGCCCACCACTTCGCGGTTCTTGATCGTCCCGTCCGGGTAGGTCAGTTCGAAGTCATAGGCCCGGGTCCAGTCCCGAAAGGGCCAGGAGAAATCAGGCGGGGTTTGCTCGCAGATGGCCCCGTCCGCAGGCTTGACCGGCATGTTCCAGACATCGGCCGCGGACATCCAGTCGTCCTGGGCCAATCTCGGACCGGCCGCCCCGGCGTGGGAAGCCGGCCAGACCAGGCCGGCCGCCGCCAGGCAGAGGACAAGGAGCAGGATCCTGACCGGGGCCGCCTTCATCGCTCCGCCGACCCGGCGCCGGCGCCCCCGGAGATGTCCCGGCCTGAACCGGGCCGACCAGCCGGCCAGGTTATCTCTGTCACCAGGGTGACCGGGCCGTTAATCTCGTCCTCCAGAACGAGCGTCCAGGCGGGGACCTTTTCGTCGAAGCGTCGGGAGACCCAGCCGCCCGGCGGCGACTCCTGACCGCGCCTGACCGACATTCCGGCGGCCGGCCGGCCCGGCCTGACCTCGAGACTCAGGCCGTCGTTGGTCACCTCGACGGCCTGCCCTTTCGCCTCCAGGCAACAGGCTTCCGAGAAGTGCCAGGAGCGCTCGACCCGATGCCGGCCCCGGCAATCCAGGCTGTCGGTGACGATCACCTTCCGCTCGTCCTTGAGGAGACGGATCTCCCGGCGATGGCGCACCGGATCATTGAGCCTCTGGTAGCCGTCCTGGCGGCCCAGGAAGCGGTCCATTCTCTCGCCAGGCTCAAAGGATTCGCCGGCGGCCGCGGCGTGCTCGGTCCACATGAAGTTGCCGCCGCTGACCGACTGGTCCAGGCCGTCCAGCCGGAGGGTGTTGTGGGCCGCCGTTCCCCTGAAGTAGTCGCGCCACTCCTTTCTGGTGTGGTAGCAGTAGGTTCCGGGATCGATCAGGAACTCGCGCCCGCCGATGGAAAGGGTGAAGGAGAGCGCGTCGGCGTGGCCGTGGGCGGCGATGGACAGGTAGCCCAGCGGTCCTGCGTCAACCACCAGCCTGATCTCTTCGGCCGATCCGAAGTCGGCGCCCAGGACATAGTAGCCGCCCTCGGGGAAGGCCCGCCGGAGGGGCGCTCTCGACTCACCGGCGGGCAGGCCCGCGAAGTCGCTGTCAGCGCCGGGCCCCAGGAGCCAGCGGCTCTTGTCGTCCAGCCGCCCGGCCTGGGCCTTGAAGTCGGGGCGCCGGAAGAGAACGGCTCCGCTGGCGATGAGGCTCCGGTAGGGCTGGAAGTCCTCCTCCGGGGCCAGGCGGATCACGTAGCCGTCGTCGTCGTCGCCGAACGCGGGCACGTTGCCGGCCAGGTCCATGATCGAGGCCAGGAATTCGATCATGGTCTCGATCCGGGACCAGAACCGCTCCGGGAACTCAACCCCGTTGGCCCGTCCGGCCAGGCCGGCGATGATCAGGAAGTCCAGGACGAAGTGCTGGTAGGCCACGGCCTGCTCCCGGTTGACCCCGTCGGGAGCGTTCTGGAGCAATGTCTCCCGGACCAGGACCTTGAAGGCCCAGTCCCGCCAGCGGGCCGAATCCGGCCAGAGGGGCCAGGTGACCGCGGCCACGAACAGGCCCGCCGCCTCGCCGATGAGGTGGTTGTTGGCCGAGGAGTAGCGGGAGAAGTGGCCCCGGATGAAGTGGCCGTGCTGGTAGACCGAGGCCAGCCAGCGGTCGAGGAGACCCTGGCCCCGGTCTGACCGGAAGAGGGGCGAGTCCGGGCCGCCGATGAGATGCCAGACCGCGCTCCAGTTGATGAGCCGAAGGCCCAGCTCCAGGGCGCTGGACCAGTTGGGGCCCCGCAGGTAGGGGCACTGCTCGAACCAGGACTCGAGCTGGTCCTCGAGTCCGTGGAGATACTCCTCCCGGCCGCTCAGGGCCCAGGCCTGGGCCAGGCTGACCAGGTGGAGGTGGCGGTTGGGCTCCCAGAGATACTTGATGTCGCCGACCAGGCGCTCGTCCCGGTAGTTCAGGCTCGGGCCGAAGGCCAGGGGCGCCTCGCGGCCGGTCAGGGGATCGCGGTTCCAGCGGGGCGGAGCGAGAATTGGCGCGTCCCGGAGGGCGAAGACGGAGAGCCGCCCGGCCAGGATCCTGTCGGCCGCCTCCAGGTAGGCCCCGACCTCCAGCCCGCCGGGGCGGCCGAGCCAGGCCCGCCCGGCCCGGGACAGCTCCGGGGGACGCGGCCTGGTCGCGGTGAACAGCCCCCGCCGCTCGGCCTGGCGCCTGAGGAGATCCCGGAGCCGGCCCGCGGCCTCCGGCCCGGACATCCGCCGCAGCCGGCGCCAGTACCAGCCCAGCCTCGAGCCCATCCGATCAGCCGGCCCCCTGCCCCGGCGGCGTCGATTCCTGGCTCAGGACTCGCTCGTAATGGGCCGCCAGGCCGGGCAGGACAGCGTCAGAGCAGAAAAGCTGGGCCACTCTTTCGCGGCAGCACCTAGAGATCTCGGGCCATCGCCCGCTCTCCCAGATTTCTTTTATTGCCCGGGCGTAGTCATCCCCGGAGGCCGAGGTCGGCAGGACCACCCCGCAGGGGCCGACCAGCGAGGCATTGAAACCGTGCCGGCTGCAAATCGGGACCGCCCCGAAGGCCATCGCTTCGGTCAGCGCGTTGGATTGGCCCTCGCCAAGCCATTGAGTTGGGAATAAAAAATAATGGGCTTGGTTCAGATATTCGGTCAGCTCGGAAAACTTCAGAGGCGGGGATATGTTGACGCAATCAGACAACCCAAGATGATTCAAGCTCCTTCTGATCTGCTCCAGAAAGCCGGCTCCCACGGAGCCGATCAGGGTCAGGGAAAAACGGACTCCTTGGTCTCTCAACGAGCCGCAACAATCCAGAATTGTTGGGACTCCCTTTTCCGCGGCCAGCCGCCCGAAATAGATGAGCTTGATCCCGTCCGCGGATGACTTCTGTCGCGCCAGGTCATCAGCCAGCAGGGATGAGTCAACGTAATTCGGCAAATAATAAGGCGGCTTGCCGGTTATTTCCGTGACGAATTTGTTGTACTCTTGGCCTTCGACCATGACGCTATCAGAAAGCTTCATAAAAAGGCGAATGATCCAGCGATAGAAACTATGTTTGCGGTTGTAGGTGTGCACCATTGAACCGGCTCTGATATCATAAATCAAGCGCGCCCGAAATATTTTGGTGATTATCGCCAAGCACGTTTCAGGATAAGCGAAGCGCCCGTACATCGCGGTCAGATGGACTATGACCCGCCCGGGTCGACTCAGGGCCAGGCCGATGATTAAGCGCAGGGTCAGAACAACCCATTGGGCCACATAGGACGGCAGGTAGAAATAGCGCGCGGCTCTCCCGTGCCGGCCCAGCCTCCTCGGATAGGGCACTTCCGTGACCGAAAGGCAAAGCCTCCTGAGCCCGTCTATTGTCCTCCTATTTGAGGCCTGATACCCTCCCGGGGCCGGTTCATCGACCCCGGCGATCGGGCCTACGAAAAGTACTTTATACCTCACCTGCCTGTCCCTCTCCTGACTGTTTCAAATCCTGAGGGACTTCTCCTCCTCAAGACTCACTGGATCCAGGGAATTCAATTAATCCATCCGCCAAGACAAACTGGGAATGACCGGTTTGAGAGTGTGTTATCGGGGCCGGTTCTGGCCCGGCTTCCACCCAGGCCTGGGCGCTAAAGGCTGGAAAGGCCGCCTGGCCGGGCGAGGATTTTTCGATTCTGGCCTCTGGATGATGACAACGGAACCAGTAAATAAGACAGCAAGACCGAAGAGGATGAAACGCGTCTGTATTCTTACGATAACTGCGATCAGGGATTCGTTTTTCTAAAAAGATGAGATATTTTTTAAATTAACATCACGGCCGCTTAAATAGTTATGGAATGCTGAGCCGCATTATAATTATTTTCCGAATTACACTCCAATGCCTCCTGGTACCTCTCCATAACCTTTTCTACACTCCAATTTATCACCATCCAGTTTTTGCCAAGAGGACTCATGTATTCATGCATAAAATAAATATATAAATGAGGCGCTCCAATCTTTTTGGTAAAGACATTATAGATCTTTACCACGCCCCTTACTGATTTGACGACAAGATGCATAAGCTTATAATAATATTCAGATAAGGTTAATCTGTAATATTTACGGAAATATTTTTCATAGTCTTCAAATGACGAAGGAGCCATAACTTCCCTGATGTCTTCGAGGCCGTCGGTAGTCGAATACCAGAAAAGAACACTCGATGGTTTCTTCTCCAAGGCAAACGCCTGACGAGGGATTCCAGCCTCCTCGGCGATCCTCCGGGGAAGGGGCCGGTTGTAATCTCCCCCCACCGACCAGGGCCGCATCTCGGCTGACTGGGTGATCCTCAAAATCGATGGGAATTGGACCGCGCCCAGGAATGGAACCGGCAAATTAATGAACCCCACGCGCAGACGGAATTCCTCCAGCGAAGAGCCACCCGAATCATCCCGTACAATCTGAGAGTTGGTCTTTTTGCGACTGTTCCAAACCTCGCCGCCGTGGAAACCGGTCAGGAGCATCTTTTGGCCCAGTTCCTCTTCACAGGCGGCGAAATGCACCTCCTCCCCTGACGACCCGCAAGCAAAAAAATCGGCCTCGGGGTAGGTAGAGAGTTTCCTGAAATCCAAGCGTCCGAACTCAATCAGGCGCAGCCCTAAAACTTCGGCCGCCGCCCGGCCGGAGTCCTCGTCACCGGTGCTGAATTCGAAGGTTAGCCGGCCCTTGAATCTTTTCTTCTTCCGGGCCGACCTGAACGCAATTGCCTTGTCGCAGCCGATGGACTTGGCCAAGACCGCACAGGCAGTGCCGTCGTAGCCTGATGACAGGGTGACTAGTGGCTTGTAATGCCACCGCCGCTTCGGAGAATTGGCGTTGCGATGCAAGGCGATGACGGTTTCTTCAAGGAATCCCCTGTAGTGGTTATAATCCGAAAATTCATTTATTATTGGCTTATCGACCAGCGAGACAGAGGCAGCGCTGTCAACGATTATATTTCTAGCATACACCATCTCCAGGCTGCCTGTCTTCAAAGGAATCAATTTCTTGTATTTATCGATGCCATTCACCACCGTGTAGAAATCTCTGTAGTAAAGAGGATAATCGCGTTTCAACCTGTTACCGGACGCGGCCAAACAGAACGGCAGTGAATTGGAGATGTAGACAGAATCGCCTTGACGCAATACGTGCAGGCGCCCCAACGTATGGAACGGCGAACAAAAGACAACGCCCTTATCCCTTATTCTGCCTCCGGACCCGGCCAAGACGGCGCTCTGGTCCAAATCACCCTCGGAGAACTGAGAGTCCCAGGCTCCTTCGACGAAGAAGTCCCCGCCCTGTTCAACCCCTTCACCGTGGACAACCCGAACGCTAGGGTTGCCTTTCTCAACCTCCGCCAGCCAGGAGAGTTTCGGCAATTTCTCACTCGGCTGGAAGGCAAATTTCATCACGCCGGCCATCCCCTATCTGGATTTCAGGACGTTATTGCCAATGCTTTTTTGTATCTCTCCGCAATCTTTTCGACCGCCCAATGGACAATGATCCAGTTCTTGCCAAGAGCACTCTGGTAGCAATTTAATGGCTCAAAATATAAATAAGGCGCCCCCAGGCGCCCTAAAGTATAATTGTAGATCTTTGCCGCATCCCTTCCTGTTTTGGAGATGATATAAAAAAAGTTATAGTATTTTTCTAGAAACACTTTTCTGTAATTTTTTTCAAAAAAATTCTTGTAGTCGTCAAATGATGCCGGAGACATGGATTCACTAAGGTCATAGACACTGTCAGTCATGCTATGCCAATAAACTACACTGGCGGCTTTTTTCTCTTTGGCGAAGCAATGGCGGGGGATGCCTGCTTCCTCAATCATCCTCCGAGGAATCGGCCGGTCGTAATCTCCCCCAACCGACCAGGGCAGCATCTCGGCTGAATGTGATATTCTTAATATTGATGGGTACTGGACCGCGCCGATAAACGGAACCGGCAAACTTATGAATCCGACCCGGAGACGGAACTCTTCCATGGAAGAACCGCTTGAATCACCCCGCTTCAGCTGACTGTTGCTCTTCTCGTGCCTCTCCCAAACTTTGTCCCCGTGAAATCCGGTCAGAAGCATCTTCTGGCCCAGCACTTCTTCGCAGCCCGCGAACAACACGTCCTCGCCTGATGACCCGCAAGAAAAGAACTCGGCCTCAGGGTAGGTTGACAACCTCATGAAATCCAGACGATCGAACTCAACCACATGCAGATCCAAAACCTTGGCTATCTCGGCGCCGGAGTCATCCACTCCTGTCTTGTAGGCCAGTCGCTTCTTTCTGGCCGACTTGAAAGTAATCGCCGTGCCGCAGTCGATCTTCTTGCTCAGCACCGAACAGGCGGGAGAATCGTATCCGGAGGACAGAGTGGCCAGAGGCGTGTATTGCCACCGCCGTTCCGGAGAGGTGGCATTGCGATGCAAGGCGCTGATGGTTTCTTCCATGAATTCCCGGTAGTGGTTATAGTCCGAGAATTCATTTATTAACGGCTTATCGACCAGCGAGACAGAGGCGGCACTGTCAACGACTACGTTTCTGGTGTAGACCATCTCCAGGCTGCCTGTCTTCAACGGAATGAATTTCTTGTATTTATCGATACCATTCACCACCGTGTAAAAATCTCTGTAATAAAGAGGATAATCGTTTTTCAAGCAGTTACCGGACGCGGCCAGGCAGAACGGCAGTGAATTGGAGACGTAGACAGAATCGCCTTGACGCAATACGTGCAGGCGCCCCAACGTATGAAACGGCGAACAAAAAACTACGCCCTTATCCCTTATTCTGCCTCCGGACCCGGCCAAGACGGCGCTCTGATCCAGATTACCCGCGGAGAACCGGGAATCCCAGGCCCCTTCGACGAAGAAGTCCCCGCCCTGCTCAACCCCCTCACCGTGGATGACCCGCACGTTGGGGTTGCCTTTCTCAACCACCGCCAGCCAGGAGAGTTTCGGCAACTTCTCATTCGGCTGGAAGGCAAATTTCATCACGCCGGCCATCCTCATATCTCCCTGCCTCTTAAAGCCTGGACCATCTCGGCAAGAAGCGGACTTCTTAGGTCCAAGCCTCAGTCGACTTCCCTGATAATAAACGGGGTCTTGCCAGAGGCGGTTCGGTGCAGTCGCTCCACCCTATCCACTTCGGTACTCATGCTCGCGGGGAAGTAGGCCCTCAGGTTGCTCATCAGTTGGGCCTCACTGTCCGCGTTGTAACGCGGTCCGGCTACAACCAGAACGCGCAATTGCTGGCGTGATTTCTGGATAATTTGCATCTGGATGACGTCGTCCAGCCCCCAGGCCAGGTGGTTCAGGCCGATCAGGCGAGCTCCGTCGGGACTGATGACGTACTCTTGTTCCCTGCCCTCGACCCCCAGGAAGCTGGCGCAGCCATGACAGATCTCTGTCAGGGCCTTCTCATCCAGCCCCCGGCTCACCCGCACCAGATCTCCTGTCCGGTACCTGATCAGGGGCATGGCTGTATTCCACAAACAAGTGCCGACAACTTCATACAGATCGTAGTCTTCTCTGGACCCTGCCGGCAGCAGCTCAACGTGCGCGTAGCCTGGAAGGAAGCGATACTCCCGCTCCTGGAAGCTGTAAGCAAAAGCCACGCGTTCGGCCTGCCCGTAGTAGTCGATAACCTGGCAGCCCAGGGCAGCCGAGGCCAATCCGCGGACCCGCTGGGGAAGCACTTCCGAAGAACTCAGCACCACAGGGACGCGCAGGCGTCCGCCTTGCTGAAGGACAAGAGCGCAGAGGGCCTCCAGGGACGAGGGATAGACCCACAGGTACTCGGGTTCAAAGGCGGCCAGCTGATCCACATAGACCGGGGCCGTGCCAGGGGTGAGGTGGAGCGAGGACATGACCATTTCCCGGCCTCGGTCACCGAACCGCCAGAAGGGAGGGCTGAAGTCAGACGGGTCCTTGAAGGACTCTCCTCGCAGGACGGCCCGCCGGGCCCGGCGAGGGTCAATCCCCTTGGCCACCAAGAGCCGGTCCAGGGCCGCCTGTTCCACCGCTAGCGAGCCCAGCGACCGCCACAACTTGAGCGGCAGGCCCGAGCTGCCCCCGGTGCTGGCCGGCACGGCCAGCCAGACCGAACCGGCCACAAAGGCCCCCGGGTCAGTCTTGACCGTCTCTTTGGACAGGTACGGCCACGAGGTCAAAGGCTTCGAGCCCATCTTCCGGCCGTAAGCGGTTCCGGAGGCTCGGTCCAATACCTGAACCAACCGCCGTTCGGTCCATTCGATTCTCTCCTCCAGACCTTTCTCGAGGAGCTCATCGAAAACCGAGCGCGCCCGCTGGTAGATCATGGGAGGACGGCGGAGCCAATTGTTGGCAAACCACAAACCTTTGGCCCTTGCGGCCAGGCGCTTCATGGTCGGCTCGATTGTCACGGCTTATCGTCGAAGAGGCGGTCCGCGCCTCTCGGCCCTCATACAACTTACTGAAGTGATCCGATTGTTAGCCGCGATGCTTCAGATTCTGAGGTGGCTGAAGAATAGATGCTCCATCTTTTCTTTGTAGATATATGGAATAGTCATCTCTCACCTTGTCGAGTATATAATTATTATTGAGATATGTATTAAATTCAGGAAATAAACTCAGCCTGCTGCCAGGGTTGGGATACACACAACAACTCTTAGAGAAGAAGATTATCAGCTTAGGGGGGTGGTCCTTTAGCTCGCGGAGGAACTCAGCCCTCAAACGCCGTGTAATTGGGTGGTTCACTTCATTGAAGAAAAAGAAATCGTAAAGGAATCGAGTGGTCAGAGGGATCTTCAGCGCATAAAGGGCGTAATGTCCTCCCTCTACGGTGTCCATTAACTGGATGGTGTCTTGTCCAGACAAAGAATAGGTCGATATGTCCTTCACCAGATCTGGCATAAGATAAAGGTACTCTGGGTCCTTCAGGGCTTTGTTGCCCAGGTTGAGGCAGAGGAGGGCCAGGCAGATCACAGCCAGGCCCTGGTACCTCCGGGACGGGCTGGCCAGAAGATCCCCGAGGATCATTCCCGACAGGATGATCAGAAAGCAAAAAAAGGGGTAGAGGTGGTAGAAATAGCACTTGCCTTGGAGCAGGAAATGAGCGAAGCCATAAATCACGCCGAGAAACGCCACGACGTAGCGGGGTGTGAGGCCATTGCGCAATCCTATTAAGGGAATGAGCGGAAAAACTAAAGAAATGGCCAAGTCGCGAGTAGGTTTCATTAAGCATATGCCAAGGCTAGGCACACTTCCTCGCGCAAACTTGCTATACAAAGGAATGGTATATCCAGTCAAAATAGACCAAAAGGGTAAAAGAGCCCCCTTGGCGGCCAGCCAGGTGAAGGTGGCCAAGGGGGTTATCAAAGCGCCGAAGAAAAGGGCGGCTAGGCCGGTCAGGCAAGCTCTGAGTTTAGCCCAGTTGGCCCAGACGTGAAGGCCGGCTAACAGAATCCAGAACACGCCCGCAAACGGCTTGACAATTGACGCGGTACCGAGAAACACGCCCGCAAGAAGCAGATGCCTGAAGGAATTCTTTTGTTCAACGCTCCTGACCACGAGATGTGCGGCCAGAATGAGGAAGAGGCAGATGATGAAATCCCGCTCACCAACTGTATCCGGGCCGCCCGAAATATGCAGGATGCTTACTAAAAGACCTGTAATAACGGCCGCCCACCTGCCACTCGAACTGGCCAGGAGAGCCGCGGCCAAGGCCGTCAGGAGAAGCCAGCTCAGATCAAAAAAACGCCAGGCCAGGTCACTCGAACCGAGAGCGCCGACCACAAAGGTGTGGATAAGATAAGTGCCGGGCATGTTTATGTCGAAGATATCCCGGTAGGGCATGTCCCCGGAGAGTATCCGCCAGCCGATGTAGTGGAACGGAGGAGTATCCAGGGCCAGAGGCCATTTCAGAGACCTCAGGGCCGTGAACAGACAAACCGAAGCCAGCCCCGCCAATACCAGCCCCGTGGCTACCGGGTGGATCAGGTGGCGAGTCGCCCAATGTCTCTTACTGTCTGTTTGCTCCATAGTTATGTCCCCAAAAGACCAACCGAGCGGGGAAAACGGCCCAGACCGCGCCTTGCCGCTCCTTTATAGCCTCTGAAAACGTCACAAATCATGAGCCCTAAACACCCGGGGCTTGTCTCCCGGCCCATCCACTCAGAGCCTGTCGATCCAAGAGAACGACCCCGATGGAACAGTCAGCCGAGGTAATGAAAGAGCGGAGGACTTCATAACGGGTGGCATTTGATGAAACGTCAGGGCCAGCGGATGGAGCAAGCAAAACCCCGTCGGCGTACTCAGCCTTGGCCAGTTCCTTTATCCCCTGGCTGGGATCACGGCCAACCCCGTGATAATCAGAGGCCGCCTCTGCCCTCGAAAAGAACGGGCTTGGTTCCTGGGCCGCCTCACAAACCGAATCTCTTTCTCAGCATGGTATAAATTATCCCAAAAAACATAGAGGGATATCTTTCTCTAAGGTGGACGAAACTCTCCTCGGAGCCACGGCAGTAGTTGACCGGAATCTCGATGATCTTGAGTCGTCTGCGCAGAACCTCAATGATCATTTCCACCAGATACTCACCCCTCTTGGAGCGAAGGTCTTCAGCAATGAGGTCGTAGGTGTGCCGCCAGAAGATGCGATATATGCAACCCACATCGCTCAACTTGACCATCTGGTCGAACCAGAGGAACTCCAGGAACTTGGCCAGGATAACATGAGCCGTTCGGACTAGCCGGTTCATGTTTGAGCCTTGCTCGATCATCTGCCTGGTGGTCCTGGTGCCAAGCACAAGCTCGGCGTCGCAAACATAGGCCAGGAACTTCTGAAGATCCGTAAATTCAAAACTCTCGTCGTCCATGGTCAAAACGATCAGATCGCCCGAGCTGTTCTTGATTCCGGCTTCGAAGATTTCCCCGTACCCAAGGTTTTTTTGAGGCAAGGTAACGATTCGAATCTTCGGCTCCTGGGCCAGATCGTCCAGTTCGGGCGAGGTCCGGTCGGCAACTAGGACCATTTCGGCAACGGTCTTCTGCTTGAGGCAGGCGGCGACGAGTTCGCGGACGATGCCCGGGTCGTTCTGGCAGGGCATGATCACGCTGACCTTGGCCCGGGCGATCGAGTGTCTGTGCACAACGGAACGGGCTGTGTTTAGATCATCGTAATAGTTCAGGTTGACGTAGTCGCCGCGAAGAGGGAAAGCGGCGATCCGTCCGCCCCCGGCCAGAGCCCGATTCAGGGTCGCGGTGATGTCTCCGGCATCGCTGAGCCGCTGATCATACCCCTCTTGAATAAGGTCAAAAAAGGACCTATGGAAAAGATAGGTTCCGCAGCCCAGCAACCTATTGCCAGCCTGCTTGGGCTTTTCAACCAGCCCCACAACCCTGCGGCCATCGAGGTGGAGGCTGAAGTTCTTCTTGATGTCCTTGAGGCGGGAGTGGGGTATGAAGGTCACTGTGGCCAGATTCTCTTCGAAACCAGAGGACAGAAGCTCCTCGTGGTTTGAGTTGAGATAGAGCTCATCCGAAAGCATGACCAGGAAATACTCTGTCTCGACTAATTGGCGAGCGAGAAGGATGGAGTAAGTTGGTCCGAACTCAATGCGATCATTGACCACGTAATTGATCTGGAGACCCAGGGAAGAGCCATCGCCAAAGCAGCTCCGAATGGCCTCGCCCTGGGGACTAATGACAATGACCATCCGTCTGATGCCTAGTTTATCGCGTATCAGATCGAGGGTGTATCTCAACAGCGGCCGGCCGCAGACATCCAAGAGGCCCTTGGGGGTATTAACAGTATGGGGGTAGGCCCTGGTGCCCCTCCCGGCCGCAGGTATGACGGCCGTAATCTCGAACTGACCTTCGCCAGTCATCGGTCCCTCGACTCAAGGCCGCCTTGCGGCCCGAGGGGGCTAAACCTGAGTCTAACCAGCCAGTAGAGCGCTTTCAAGCCTTCACGGACGTGACGCATCTTTGAGGCCCCTCCCGAGCGGGGGTTGTAGTCCACTGGCACCTCGTGGATGATATGCCCCAGCCGGGCGCAACAGGAGGCCAACTCGATAACGAACTCGAAGCCATCTCGTCTGAACCGGCACGGCTCGATGGCCTCTCGCCTCACGGCGCGGATACCGGTGTAGAGGTCGGTCAGGCGCTGAGAATAGAGCAAGTTGAAGATCCGAGTGATCAGTCTGTTGCCTGAGCCGCGGAGGCCGGCCACCTCGCTGGCCGCCCGGCCAAGAAAGCGGGATCCAAAAACGGCCGCGTGATCCATCAACCGGTCAACAATCTCTGGAATGGCCTCGGGAGGATACTCCAAATCAGCGTCTATCTGGACGATCAGGTCCCCAGAGCCAAAGGCCATGCCATCGCGAAGGCTTTTGCCGTAACCTTCATTGCTGGCGTGCCTGAGCACCTCCACTTGGTGCCTGGCTAGTCTGGCCGCGGTTGAATCGGTCGAGGCATTGTCCACGAAGATCAGCCGTCCCTGCGGGCAGGCGCGCCTGATGCGGGCGACCAGATCATCAACGCATTCCTCTTCGTTGAAAACAGGAATGACGATATCGACCGTCGGCTTTGCGGTGGTCATTTGATCCAGGCTCCGGTGTAAAAAAGCGACCACCTCAGCGAGCCGGTCACAGGATAGGCCCGTTCTCTCAGCGGCCGCATGTTTCTGGAAAGCGAACTCCGTATCTGGGAATGGTTGGCCAAATGGTGGAGCTTACGGTCGAAATCGGTCATCAGCTTGACGAGGTCAAGGAGGGCATTGCTGAACACGTTCTCGATCGGAAAACCAACCAGAAGACGGCCGCCAGGCTGAAGAACGCGTCCTATCTCATCAATGGCCGAATCGAGACTGTCCATGTGCTCGAGGACACTCAGGGCAAAGATCAGGTCAAAGGAGTCGCCAGCAAAAGGCAGGGCGCGGACATCGGCTCTGAGTAGATCAATTCCCTGGCCCAGGCCGTCGCTCTGAGCCTTGACCAGGTCCAGGGAATCATGGATGTCGATCCCGATATACCGTCCCGCTCTGGCCGCCAGCTCAGGGATCAGCACCCCGGAGCCCAGGCCGATTTCGAGCAGGCGCTCCGGAGGCTCCAGGTCGTCAAAAAGCTCCATCATCAACTCAAGCCTTTTGACGAAGATCCACCTCATGGGATGCCATTTAGGCCTGGCGTAAATACTTGCGGCGTCAACCTCGCTGAGGGTCCTGCCGGCGGTCGGGTCGAAGACTCTGATCCGGCTCATTTGTCTCTCGCTCAAAAGGAGCGCCAGAGTGGCGACCAGACTTAAGGGCAGCCTCTTCTTGGCGTCGGCCTATCGACGCCGGCTTGGCTTGAGGTCTGTCCCGGCCTGCCAGGCACATCTGGGCCCAACTGAATTCAGCGTCGTACTCACTGATCGACTCGACTAGGCGTCCAGGCTAACGCAAAGATATATTATTATCGACTACCTCAAGCGGTCAAGCCGCTGCCGGTCAATTAGCTCAGCGAAAACTTCCTTTTCAAGTGAGATGGGTTACGTCTTATCATTGTGTTTTCTGTTAATGGTAATGACCTGACAGTTTAGGCCGTCGATGTGACGGCCTAGGGCCTCCGGCCGGATTATAAGAGGTGGCCGGAAGACTATCTCTGACCCGAGCGTGTAAACTTGGCCATTACCACCGAGATAAGCCAGTCCGAAGGAAGCGGTCGTTTCTGGTCCAGCAGATGCACAAGGACCTAAACGAGTCCCCTATCATCTCCAACGACAAGGCGACCCCGCCAGGGCCGGGCAGGATTGGTCAGAACCATAATCGGGCCCTAGAGGGCGCCCTACTTGAAACTATTCCTGAGGTAAAAGAAACACCCTGCGCTTCCGGCGGGATTCACCTGCCCGGGATCCGGAGTGACTGGACCCACCCCCGACCCGGCACTCATCTCAGCCCGGACGGCGAATATTTGGCAGTCCCGCAAGCCGCCCCGGAGTTTTTCGTTCTAACCCAGATCTTGAACTTGGCGCTTCCGAATTCTGCCCCTTTACGTCAACTTCCGCTTCATCTTGCTTAATTTGACTTAACTGAAATGTTATAGCCACGTAGATCGCCCAAGTCAGGCTTGTCTGACCCATGATTGCGCTTTCGGTCATACTGTAGGAAAGTATAAAAAACATATATACCAATGGCCAGTAATCAGTTATTACCTTGCTTTTGGTCGCAATTTTAAATGATGTAATTATATTTTTAAATATACTAGCTAAAAATAATATGACTCCCACCATGCCAAGTTCAAGCCAAAGATCGAGAAAGCTGTTGTGAGCTATCGATGGCTGCATGCCATAGTAAAGGACTGTCCAGACTACCGACTGATCTGCTGCTGTATCCCAGAATGATCCATAGCCGTATCCTAGCCAGAATCTTTCTTTTGCGTATGGTATCAGAACACTCCATAATTCGGTACGCCCCGTCAAGGTTGCATCTCTTTGCAAGCCTTTTAGTATCATTTCTGTGTTGTCCATTACCCAAAGTGCAGATAAAAATACAAATACTATCATTAGTACCGCAATTGGTAGGGATTTTTCCAAAGGAAGTCTTAATACTCTTAAGCATATCCCAAGAAGGATCATGTCAAAGATAAATATCCAGCTTGTTTTTGCGTTTGAGAATCCAACTAATACAAGGCAAATTATAAATCCGATCCAAGCTAATCGTCTCTTCCATCCCTCCATATATAGGGCTAAAAAGAAAAAACACACCACTCCTAAAGCCATGTGTTTGGCCATAATATTTTTATGATCCCACGCGCCCCTCCACGATCTACCAGTATAATGAGGCTCTATCCCGTATGTTGGTAGAAATATAGCTAGCAGAATGCTAGCAACCGCTGGGATTCCAAGCCCCCAGGCAAATATTTTTACCAGTTCCATTTTTTCATATCTAACACTCAGATATAATCCGAAAACTGTTGTACCAACTAAAGCCATGCAGCGTCTGAATGTCAATGGTTGGTATGCTGACCAAAATATCGATATAAAAGCAAGACCTATTAATGCCCATATTAATTTGTCATTAGTAATTATTTTTATAGTTTTTTTGATATTAATAAGTATCAGAATTCCGGTAATAACATATATAATTGTAAGTATTGTTTGTAAAAACGGATCGCCTTCGAATTGCTGCGCTGCAATACTTGTTTCTCTTCTTAAATGAGGAATGAACGCCTGCGATAATATAATAATACTTATAATTCCAAATATTTTTTCAAGCCTTCCCGGCTTGTTTTGTATATCCATTTTTATTGATATATCACTGGATTTTGTTGTGTTATTACTCATTTATTTTCCGTTTTATTCAGTATTTTTCCTCTATTAATATAAATATATTTTTATTTAATTATTAATCTTAACATGTCGGCAATATTGTTACCTTTTATGTATAAATGAATCCCATCTGTGCTCACTGGATCAATTAAATAAACTATATCTATCAATACTAATACTGCAATTAGTATTTGAGCGTGCCTCTTTTTAAATAGAGCGGCAATTAAGAGGCTCCAGAACGGTAAGAAAATTAAATACCTCCATATCAGAAGTGGTCCAAACACCATTTGATAAGGCCAAGCCAATGCTAAAAAAATTATTGAATACTGCTCTATTACGTTACGCTTATTGCTAATAATTAATCCAATGCCAAATATAGCAAAAAATATCATGAAATTATCTAGGCCTAATTTCCTAATTAACGCTATTTCTGGCCTGAGCTCAATTAGGCCGTTGTTGTTCTGTTGTGATGAAAAATATCTTGTTTTTGAGGGTGCCAAAATAGCGGCAGCCTCCTTTTCTCTAATCAACACACGCTGGTCGAATTCCCTGCCGATGATTGGAGCTGCAATCTCGCGAAAAAATGAGATAGGATTGGAAAATATTGACAAGACCGCAACTGTGGCAACAGCGATCAACATGCATTTTTTTAACCATGAATTAAACAATTTCATTCTTATATCAGATATTTTACGATCATTAAATGCTTGCCATGCCTGTCTGGCAAATATCGGTATCAATGCTACGGGTAAAAATATTGCCGTGTTCTTTGAGGCCATACAAAGGCCAAACATTACCCCGGAGTATATGTACCGTCTATTCAAGAACAAAAGGATTGAGCCAAGAGCAAAAGGAATCATTATCGCATCGTTATGAATATTTGGAAACCATTTAATCGAAACGGGAATAAGTGAAAATATACAAGCACATAGTATCGACTGATCTCTACTGTAATTGCACTTAATCATTATCCTATATAGTATTATTATAGAAGCAAAACCGGCGATAATATGTGATAAACGAACTAAAATAAAAATTGGGTGGTATCTATAATTAAATTGATAATCCAATATATCTGGTCCAGAGAAGGTCAATAACTTTACGATCGCCAATGGAGGAATAATAATTAATGAAGATAGTAGTGGTTTCCCTGCGCCACGGAAATACATACGCCCTGGTTCAGGAACAATAAGTCTTTCTCGATATCGTTCAATAGTAATCTCGCTCATTGAAGGACTTCCAACTGGCGGCTTATAGCCGAATTCCTTTTCCTCCTTATCAAAGAGCGTCAAATGTTTATCTTTCACGATCGGCGCCCACATGGATCTGTAATTCCAATAAAAAAAATAGGCCTTGGTCATGACCATAGCGGCGTCAATATATCTCCCTTGTTTCAAATATTCTATCGTATAATCCCCACCTAAAATCTCATACGGTTCCCTAACAAAAGTAAATTCGTCTATATCTAAATTCGATGAGCCTATCAATAAAGAAAAAATACCAAACACAATGAGGCAATATTTCAGCCTGGACAAATCTTCTCTTAATTGATAAATATTCATCATATTGTCTCTATGCTTCTTAATGTTATATTTTTATTTCAAACTTAATTTAGTCCATTAATAACACAATCAATATCGCACATATTCCGCTGCCCTGGAACTCAATGAAAGGAATCCTTCATTCCAATCCCAGCAACCCTACATACTGATCAACCGCTCTATTCGGAGAAAACCGCTCCGCTGCCTCCATCAAAAACTCCGGCGGCAGAGGATCCTCAAGGCTGGAGATGATCGCCTCGGCCAGGCCCGACTCATCGCCCACGGCAACCAGTCGGCCGTAGCGCCCCTGCTCCAGGATCTCAGACGGGCCGGAGGGGCAATCCGTGGAGACGACCGGTCTCCCCAGGGCCAGGGCCTCGATCAGGACCGTGGGCAAGCCTTCCAAGACCGAGGTGAGGGCCAAGAGCGAGGCGTGAGCCAAGTACGAGTAAGGGTTCTGGACAAAACCGGGCAGCAGCACGTCCTGGGTGAGCTCTTCTTGGCTGATGAGCGCCTCGAGCCGGTCACGCTCCGGGCCTTCGCCCAGGATAATCAGCCTGACCGGCCGCTTTCTTCTGACCCGAGCCACGGCCCGAATTAGTGTCTCGAAATCCTTCAGTGCTACCAGGCGCCCGATCGCCATCACGACCGGAGGTTGGCCGGGGGCAAACCAAGGGTGCGTTATGTCCTCCCGGGCCTTTCGCCTGATCATCTCCAGGTCGCAAGGATTGTAGATCGTGTTTATTGAAGACAAAGGCAGTTTGGCCAGTTGCACCAAATCCTTGGCCACGCCTTCAGAGACGGTGACCACATGGTCAGCCCAGCGATAAAAAGCCTGAATCAGGGCAGGGGTTGCCTTGGACAGCAGCGCTCGCCTGGATCTGCGCAATTGAATCGAGTCCATGCTGTGAACAGTGATTAAAATCCTTGTCTTCACTCCGGACAGACGCCTGGCCCAGACGGCAATCACGTTGCTGTAGAGCATGGCTGAAACCAGCGCCGCCGGGCGGCGTCGGCGGAGATAGCGAACCAGCGGAAGCAGAGCCAGAAGAGAGCGCGAGGCACCCAGTTCGACCAGATTAACCTCGCCGGGCACCTGAGACAGATATGGCCCCTCGGCCCGGTAGACCACAAGGTCGACCTCAAAGCCCCGGGAGGCGAAGCCTTTAACCAGGTCCACCGTGACCCTCTCGGCCCCCCCGCCAGCCAGGGTCGGCACGAAAAAGGCCACCACTTTAGAATGAAGGCCATCACCAAGACGGGACCGCCCTTGGGTGGCCTCTAGTTCATGTCCGATCACTGAGTTTGTTTAGCTATGGCCGCCTGGTTGAAAGTCCTGGCCCCTCGCCTCGTCTCCATTCCAGGATTAGGCCCGCCGGAGCGCGTAGACAACCACCGCGGCGCTGAGAAATATATTCACCAGAGAACCAATTCCCACGGCCATTATGGCTCCCAGCAGCCCGGCCCTGGGTATCAAGAACAGGCAAGCCAGTCCCAGGACCAGAATTACCGTGGCCAGCAGAGGCACCTGAATGCGGAAATACCTAACCGACGACATACCAAAACCGAAAATAAAGGAAAAATATACAAGCACGGCCACGGCCATCAGCCAGACAAACTCCCTCTGATATTCGGCGAATTCCGGCCTGTAGATCAAGGCCAGCAGCGGTTTGCCAGCCACAAGGGCCACCACCCAGCCCGCCACTCCGAGGAGGGCCGCTATCCCGATTAGCTTGGTCAGGAGCCTCTTGAAAGCTACTACTTGACCTTCAGCATAGTGGCGGGCCATCCTGGGGACGGTCGCTCCGCCGAGGGCATTGAGCACCGTCGTCCCGGCGACCATGGCGTAAGTAAGACCGGCAAATATACCCAAATCGTTCTCGCCCAGGTAGTGTTCCACGAAATAGCGAGGCACTTGCGTAGTCAAAGAGGCCAGCATCATGACCAGGCCCAGGGGCAGGGCCAACCAGACTAGAGGCATCAACTTGGCCTTGTTCCAAGTTGGCCTGCTCGATGAAGACGGAGAATCTGGCAACCCGTTCTCCGAGTTGCTTTCCTGAGAGACAGCCCTCAGCATGGCCGCCCCGAAGCGACGATCATAGAGAAACACCACCGCCGCCCAGCTCGCGGCCCATGCTAATGCGCCTATCGTCAGGCTCCCCGCTAAATACACACCCGCGGCCAGGCACAGAACCATCAGCACGCCCCTCATAATCATTGAAGGGGCGATATAATTCATTCTTTCATTTACCTGATAATAAGCGTAATAAATTGTGCTTATACACTCAAAACCCTTAGCCAAACCAACGGCTAAGATAACGCATTTTTTATCGATATCATAACCAACAACCATTATGATCGCCATAATGGCTATGAATCCTAGAATAGTGGTGGCAATGCGTAATCCCAAATAATCACTGAAGTCGCAAGTCTGTTTCGCATCGGTCGCCTGGACCAGTGTCAGTTGCAGATTGGTCAACATGAACACAGGCCCAACCACGGCTAGCCCGAGGACGAGTCGGCCCACCAGGGCCGCTGAACCCAGCTTGGCCAAGACCATTAAGGAGAGCCACTGGCAACCCGCGAAGGTGACGTTACCAGCCAGCGTCCAGCAAAAATTCTTCTTTAACGATAATCTATCTTTGATTGTCGGCACACAATTTCTTTCTATATTGCGTTTGTATCATATCAGTGTTCATTATTGTAGAATATAATTTCATTAGATATTATATTACTAGTAGTTTTTTTTAAGCTGCTTTAGTATCCACTTGTGCTGTTTCTGTTCAGCCCAATTCTCCAGATCTCGTCTCATATGCCTTAGTTTATTTTCAAGCTTGAACTTGACATGTGGCTTCTGAACCCTGGCCCAAACAAGTCTATTCTCATTAGTTGACAAAGTGTTCTTGTAAAACTTGCCACCGCCACCACCACCCACCGCCCCCAAATCCAAAATGGAGTGCCCCAGTTTAGCATTATGCTTTACCGACTCAATAATGCTCACATAGCCCGGCATGAGACCCTTGTCGGATTGGTATTTCAAGCCGATCTGATAGCCATATATTCGATTATTATAGATATAGTTATAGAGGCAACCTATACTCTCTGAGCCAGCTCTAACCCGAAGAATTTGAATCTCACCGTGCTCAAACCGTTTCTCAATCAACCGCCTATGAAATTTCAGAGAATATTCCGTGGCAAAGACCCTGCGCTTACCTGCCGTCCGTAATGTATCTTCATGCAACGCAATTATTTCGTTGAAAATAGCCATCCCCTGTTCCGGATCCTGCGCCTCGTCGAGTTCAACGGGCCCCATTTCTTGGTATTTCCTGTATGATCGCCTGATCTGGCCTCTCCTTTTAGCGCTCAGCATGGATATGTAATCACCTCCTGAATCACGGACCATCTGCAAATCCACGAATGGAGATGAGAATTCGCGGTAAAAGGACACATCGTAGCCTTTTAACTCTTCAAACAAAAATCGCCCTGGATATGATTCAACTTGCACTCCGGGGAAGAACACTTCCTCCCAAGAAACCGGGAGAAGCTCCAAGACCTCGACAAGCGGTGGGGTACGGGACGAAAGGAGAAGCATTGTGTTATATTGTATGTATGTAATACGATCAATATCTTCTATACCAGTGGCATTCACAAAAAATGCCTGACTCCTGAAAACATGAGCCTTGATATTTTTAGCCGCTCCCAGAAAAAAAGCTATTATAGGTTCGTTATTATCATAAATAACGGCCAATTGAAGATCGACATTCTCCGGCAAGGTGATTAACCAGTTCTCAATAAACCCCCAGGACAGATAATATGAGACGTCACATTGGGATAAAAAATGCAGCCAGATATCTTGTATTTCATTAATATCCTGGCGAACATTTAATAATTTCAACCGCATGGAATCACTCCTCGCCCAGGTGAACTCCCCACCGGATAATTGTCAGATCGAAAGCGGGGATTTCCCCTGTCAGTCTTTTACAAACTCTGATCAGGCGCCTTCGAATTTTGCCCGGCTTTATTCCAGTAGTACTCAGTCAGGGTCATGCCGACAAAGAACTGGCTGGCTAAGCCGAACAGAGCCTCGAGATGTGAGTAGAGTTGCTCGATGTCCCTGGACGAAGGAAAATTCGGGCTGCCTCCGGGCATCATCTCCGCAGAATGCAATACAAACTCCACATAGTCGCGGTCTTGGGCCACCGAGACCTTTATTATATCCAACAGGCCGGCCAAATTTTTCCCATTTGGGTACAGCCAGAAAATCAAGGGCCAGATCCGATTCATCCCTCTCTGGAGGAAGCTTCTTCGGCCCGATTCGGGCAGCATGGCGGCCCAAGCTCTTTTCTTTCTGAGAATTGTCGGCGGCACTTCGAGCAGTTTCGAGGAGTTGGGCCCGGAGACACCCTCTGGATCAAGCCAATAGGATGTTTCCGGAGACTGTCTGAAATCTGGCCCGCCCTTTTGATTGGGATCGCCCGGGTTATTACGCCAGGACACGTGAGGCGTTACAGAACAATCGACCAGGAAGCCCTTTTCCATCAGAATGCGCGCGTATCGGTCATCAAAACCCCACCTGCCCGCCCGGTGGGAGGTTATGGGAACCTGAAATCTATCTTCCAATAATTTGCTAATGAAATCAATCTTCTGCCGCATCACGTCGTCGGGGTATTCCGTAAGATACGGTTGATAGCGGTAATCATCGGCCGTCAGGGGTATTAGCGGCGGACTGTTCCAGGCGTGCAGATGCATCCCGATTTCCGCGACCGACCGTCCCATGACGTCCCGGGCAAATTCCCGGAAGCACGCATCCTCGGCCATTTCATAGTTGGTCAGATACGTTGGCTTGAAGCCGTAAGACTCGCAGAGTCTTTGAAAGCGGGGAAGAAATTTCGCATTCTCCGTGGTTATGCTTTTCGGCTGGGCCCACAGGTTGTCGCCTTCCGTGTCAATCGTAATCAGGAAGGCTCTGGCCCCGGCTGCCTCCGGCGACATCAATCAACCCCTTTCTTAGACCAAAAAACAGTAGCCCTGAGAATCCAGCCTCGCCCAGACGGCTCGAAATTGGGGCTGGACTCCATTACTCCCGGAAGCTGCTTCTCTAGAAGACCGGCGCCAGGCCGCTCTCAGGCCGGCGACTCTTTTTCAATGCCCAGGTACACCATGCCCCGCAACGCCCTCTTACCGATATGGATGATCAAGTAATCAATCGTTCTGGCCAGATAATTGATTATCGGGTAGCGGTAGAGATAAATTTCAAAAGCCGGTTGGAAGCGCGATTCAGCCAGCCGACAACCTGCTGACTGAAACATGCGAATCAGGTTGTCGATCGACTTGTAGGCGTACAATGTGGGCCAGGACTCGTGCTTCCTGATCAACCGATGGACGGAGGTGGGAGTCAGCTTGGCAATGGTGAATTCAATAGTCCTGGGGTTGGGCAGGGTGGTGAAGAAGCGAGCGCCCGGCCGCATCACGCGACTGATCTCCCGCACGGCCGCTGGTATGTCCCTGACGTGCTCCAAGACCCAGTTGCCTATGACAACGTGGTACCCGTCTGACGGAAGGGAGGACATATCCTCCACCGACATTTTAAATTGATTGACGACCAAGGGATGTTCAACCCGTTGCAGTTCGATATCAACCCGGTCGCACGACAGCGGGATACCTGTTTCGGCCAGCAGATCCTCATAGCGCAGATCCACATCGCAGCCTATGTTTAAAACCCGAAGAGGTTGTCCGGCATAACTCCGCCTCACAAAGTCCTGTATTGAGGCTCGCATGGTCCATTCAACGCTCTTATGACCAGGGAAACGCATACCACTCCCCTTCAGGCCTCACTCCGGACGATCACGCTCCGGGCCCAGGCTGGATCGGGTAGTCTATCCTGCCAAGAGAGCGTCTTTGGAAGCGAGCCGTCATGCTTAAATCCCGAGCTCCGCTTGACTCAACGCCACGCGCGAGAGGGCTCAGCCGAGCATCCTGAACAATAGCCACTGCTCTAGCCAACCGACATGAGCTTATGGACAGACTTGAAGAACGGGTACTCGGTCCAACTGGAGGGGCAATCAAGGATGCGATGAAGAGAGGTTAATCACTCGCCGGAATTGAGATTGGCTGGACTTAAACCATCAAGCCTGGCGGTTTATCAACCTTATTCCCTGCCTGATAGAGATCGGAACCACCTCACCAGCCCTTAGCCCGATGCCCTCAATTGGCCTTGCCAGGCCCAGCTTCGGACTTGTATTTCTTGAGTTCGGCCAAGGCTTGTTGAAGATCCTGGTCTTTCGGCTTGATCTTGAGGGCCTCCAGATAGTAACGCTCGGCGGCGGCGAAGTCCTTTGCCGCCTGGCAGGCCCGGGCAATCTCCGCAAGATAGGCCGAGTTCTGGGGCTCGATCCGATTGGCCGCCTTGAAGGCCTGGATCGCCTCAGGCCACCTCTCTAGTTTCCGATAAATCAATCCTTGAGAATAGTAGACATACGCCCACCTGCCTTGGGCGTACTTAACGGCCTGATTCATGGCCTCCAGCGCGGCCTGTCCCTTATCCTGGTGATACAGCGACCAGGCAAACTGGTAGTAATAGTTGTAGTTCCGGCGGTCAAGGGCTATGGCCTTATGGCTTTCCACTTCCGCCGTATCCCAGTCCTTCTTCCTCAGGGCTATCTCAGCCAGGAGGCCGTGGGCCTCGGCGGTTTCCTTGCCCCCTATCGAGCGCTTCAAGGCCTGCTCGGCCGCGGCCAGATCACCAGAAGCAAGATAGACCTTGCCTAAAAAGAGAGGCAGGTTGCCCGCGACCCGGCTGTCGAACTCGGCTGTCCGGCGGACGATCTTCTCCAAGAACACGGCGTCAATATTTTTGTGGAATTGCCGAATGACGTCCGCCAGCGTCTTGTGGCGATCACTGGACAGCTGCAAGCCCTTCAGTATGTTCTTTTCTGCCAAGTCCAGCTTATTCAGCTCAAAATAGTACCAGCCGAGCTTGATGAAAGCATACACGCCCGAAGTTGGCCCGAATCGATCGATCAGGGCCTTCATGTTCTCCGCCGCCTGGGCCCAGTCCTTGTCTTCCGCCGCCATCTCAGCCAGGTAATTCAGGGCCTGCCTTTTGTCCCCATTTCCCAGGACCGCAGCCCTCAGACCCTTCCTGAACCACTCCCTGGCCGCAGGCGACCAGTGCGGGTGCTGAGTTACGTAATTGTAGGCGAACGGTAGGACCTCAGCCAGCCGCTCCACATAGGGCAGGCCCTTTGCGACCTCGTCAGCGGAAAGGAAGTAGCTGACCACCGCGTAGAGATACACCGGGCTGGCCGGGTCAAGAGACAGAGTCTTCAGGAATTCCGACTCGACCTCTTCGGCCTTCACTCCCGGTGTCTTCAGTCTAGTCAGCCACCAGGAGGCTTGGGCCAGACCTAGCCAGACGTTGCCCTCTAAAGGATTAAGTTCGGCCGCCTTCTTATAAGCCTGCCTGGCTTGTTCCATGAAAACCCGGACAACGACCTGATCTTCTGATTCCTGGCCGATGCCGTAAAGACTCTGGCCGAGCTGGTAGTAGTATTCCGATCGTGAGCTATCGATGTTCAAGCTTTTCTTGTTGTAATAATAGGCCTGGTCAACGGCCCCGGCCTCAAGCCTGTTCTGCCCCAGCCAGGCGTAGAACCCGGCGCCGGTTAATCGAAGGAGCTGATAGCTCCCCCAGCCGAGAAGGGCGAGAAGGAGACAGGTGACACTAACCTTGCTAATGTATTTTGCTTTGTCCATCAGCCCAGAATTCTATTTAAACCATATCAAGCAGCATTAAGCCTGCAGGTGCCCCATAATGGCGCCAGCGTTAACCTTTCCATTTTTCTCCGCAAATTTGCACACGCGTAGACAATGACAGTCGGTATAACAACAATCGATAGCCTAGCAAAAGCAAATATTGGCAAGTGAATAATGAAATACGAGATAACAATTGCCAACGACAAGCCGTAAATCGTCCGAAGGCCATTTCTACATAATAATGGTATGATACTGAATACAAACAATCCCAGAAGCGGCAGCTGAATCAATCCGATCACAATACTCTTCAAGGTATTTTCACCCAGAATCCAGAACATGTACATATTTACAGCCATTTTTTTAGCTAAAAATACTGGATCGCTAATATATCTACGCAGACTTTGCTCAATGGTCGCCTTTTCCAGCATCAGCTCCTTTTTCCATAATTCAATACCATCCGGCAAGGTTTTTTCCATATCAGAGAAGCGTGCCGCCCCGTATCTAAATAGCTGACGATACGATAATGGCGCCTCCTTCCAATGGCTCGCGAATTCATCACCAATCATTAAATTAAATCCAGCAAGTCCATGTACCGGAATCAATTTGCCCGTCAGACACCAGTTCCTCACACTCCATGGAGCAATTACAATTAGCGCGCAAACCCCGACGAGCAGAGCTTTGCCGACAGATATAGTTCTATCCCTCAGTAGAGTAAGGCAAATAGGAATAAGTATAACAAATGGTATAGTTGTTGACTTACATAGAGCAGCAACACCTATGCTTGCCCCAAGAAGGACCGCCCGTCTAATACTGGGCGCCATCCATAAATAAACTGTGCAAGCAACTATAATAGTGAAAAGCAAAGTATATACTATTTCAACCCAAATTCTACTAGTATACCAAATTAAAAACGGATATATTGCACAGGTTATCGCAGATAATGCAGCGACATTCTTGTCAAATAGCCTCGCTCCCATCCAATAAACCATGAGACAAATTACACCTAATAATATACATTGAGCTACTTGAATAATATATGGATACCAATTATTTGATATTGCCAGAAGAAATGCGATAAAGGCTGGATATAAAGGGCCTCTATTGATAGTCAGTTCTGGATTTGGATAGTACGCAAGCGCTTCGTATTTCCATAGCCCATATCCAAGGCATCCGTAACAGTCTGGATCCAACTCTACATGTAATGGATCACTAATTTGTGGATAAATCAGAAAGCAAAAAATAGCTGACAAGGTAACCCCCAGTCCAGCTATGTAATAAATAAAGAGTTTTCTTTGACTAACTGATAAAAATAAAGCAAGAAATAGATTCATAAATTGACCTCACTACAAGAAATATTTATATTAGATCATCGTATCACTCCTGATTATCTAATATCCATCTAGGCTTGCTCAGTGCGTGAGAGGCAAGCCCAGGGATGATCCTGATTGAGATACTAGCCGACTCTCCGGGTTAAACGCACCCTGGACCCCTGAGGCCCGCCCCCTTCCAGCCACCAAGTCGCCGCCCGGCTTGACTCAATCTCTTTTCCGCTTTCTGACCCAAATATGTCTCTTCAACTCCCTTCCAAGTGAAAAGCCCTTGGCGACCGAGTCGGTTTCAGCTCCTCCCAGCCACCGATTTGCCGCTTGAATCAACAAGCTCAATCGCCTTGATTTCTTCGTCCAAATCAGTCAATTCCTGATCTCCCGAAGTTTCCAACCACAGCCTATCTACACCCATAGCCAGCCCGACCAGAAGGCTGAATACAATTCCGTTGGCCGTGACTTGAATATTGAAGTCAGTAATGCTGTGGACCAAAATGGCCACAATGCCCCCCAGGGCACCGATGGTGATTCCTTCGCTGAAACGGCTGCGGGCCCTTCGAAAGGTCTTTAGGCCGCGCCCAAAAATCAGGACCAGGCCCCAGATCAACGGAATGATTATCGGCAATCCCAACTGAGTAATCAAGTCCAGATAGTCATTGTGAGCCTCCCGGTAACGAAAGATCAGACCGGGTGGCCTGACTTTGGTGAACGACCAAGGAAAGGTGCCCAGACCCGTGCCCAGCCAGGGATGCTCACGAATCAACTGGAGGCTAGCGGCCCACACGTATACCCGATCCTCGCTGTGAGGTTGGGAGACGACGTCAAGGGTTTCTATTCTTTCAGTGATATTGCTGGAGCCGATTACACCCAAAGTCAAAAGAACCAGCGCGGCCAGACCGACAAGGATCAGATTACGGACCCGGACCTTCTTCTTGCGAAATATAGCCACGGTCATGAATATCAGAGCAACCACGGTCGAGACCCAGCCCCCACGGGCCATGGTCAAGACCTGGGCCACCAGGATGAGGAAGAGGCAGAACGGCCAGATGATTCCTCGGCCCAGGGCGCCAGAGATCAGGAGTCCCAGCCCCATGGCCAAGGCCATCTCCAGATAGCCGGCGATGTGGTTGTGGTTGAAGAAAGTGGCGGTCAGGAAGCGCTCTTGGCCGCTGCCTGACTGGGCCCAAAAATCCGGCAGGTTTCCGCCAAAATATTTAATCAGGCCCAAGACGGCCAGTCCGGCTCCCAGACCGACCACGGTCAGGGCCACCGTTTTGGCCCACCTCCTAGAAGAGACGGCGTCCAGGCCCAGATAGAAGACGCAGAGGTACAGGAGCAGCCGCAGTAAGGCCCAACCAGTCGCCGTCGGATAGATGGAAGTGAAGATCGAGGCGCCGGCCCAGAGCATAAGCATGACGATGGGTATTTCCAGGGCCGTACGCGGGAGTATGCGTCGGTCCTCGGACCAGAGGCGCCTGATCAGCATGGCCACAGTAGCCACCAGGGTCAGCCAGACAGAGATCAGAAACGCCCAACGCGGCGCGCCTCCCCTGGCCAGAGGCGCAAAGACCAAGAGGGCGATCAGCGCGCTCCGCTGGACGGCCTTGGCTAAAACGATAATTTTAAGCAAAGCTCCGCTTCCTCGATTCCATTCAGAGCTGAATTGGAACCGCTCCCCAGAGACAGCCCGCTTAAAATCGCGTCAAACTCCCCGGCCCCAGTCATCTTATTGAGCCGAGAGAGTTAGTCGCGAGAATCATCCCGATTCGCTTACTTTGGAATCCGCCGCCGACTTTTTAGCCGCTGCTTTAGCTCGTCGACTGGTTTTGCCGGACTTGACGTAGTAGTCATGGTATTTGTGGTAGTAGCGGCTGTAATAATATGGTTCTTTCTTGATTTCTAAACCATTGAGGACCATACCAACGATGGGCGCCTGGACCGTGGTTAGTTGCTCCTGAGCCCGCTTGACCTCATTCATGTCAGTGACGCCGAAACGGACCACCAGGATGACCCCATCACAGAACTGAGCCAGGGCTGCCGGATCGCTGATGGCGGCCGCTGGCGGGGAATCAACCAGGATAACGTCGAACTCTTCGCGCAGCATCTCCACCAGAACCCGCATCCGGCCGCTGCTCAACATGGCCGAGGGGTTAGGCAGGACTCTTCCCGCGGTCAGAACCCACATCTGCTGGCCGCTGATCTGGAGGAGGTGGTCCTTAACCTGCTTGGTCAAATAGGGTGTGCGAGCCGGTCCGCCGGCATTGTCAATCCGGCCAATGGCTTCCAGAAGGGCGGCCTCTTTGGCGTCGGAGTGAGCCGTGGCCAGCCTGAACTCTTTCTCGCTAAAAGAGTAATGCGCGTTCTCGCAGGAATAGAGTGCCTTGAGGTTCTCCTGCATTTGGAGCTTCAAGGGACCGGCCAGGGCCTCGACGCTCAAGAAACCTAAGTGAACCAGAACCTGACCCAGCCGGCCCGAGGTGCTCTTCTGTTTGGACAGAGCTACGCTGGCCTGCTCCCTGGTGATCAGACCGCTCCTGACCAGAAGGGTGCCTAAGCGTTCCTCGGGAGGTCTAGTCGGCCAATCCACGTCGATTATATCGCCCCTCAGGAACGAGACCGAGAAAGTGTGCTCGTCATTCCAGAAGCGGGCCACACCGGTTTTTTCCTGGATTTCAATCAGGCGCTGGATGTCCCCGACCGTCAGCTCACCGAGCTGGCCCTCACCGATCTCGGTGCTGAATGTTCCGGTCAGGATATCGGCCACACCGGGCCTATCGCCCAGGCCTTTAACCTTCCTCGAGGTGGGCAGTCGCAAGTCAGCCTCGACCAGAACGGTCCGCATGCCCTGCAACGCCATGGTCAGTCCGAGGTTAAAGGCCGTGGTGGACTTGCCTTCGCTGGGCGAAGCGCTGGTGAGCAGGTAAACGCCCCGCTCGCTGTTCAGCCTTGAGAATCTGAGCCCGGTGGCCAACACCCTGAAGGACTCGGTGAAATGGCTGTTCATGGGCATTTCGAGCACGTTGGGCGAAATGTACCCGCCCTGGCTCGGCAGCCGCCGCCCGTCCTTCTCCAGAGGTATCTCGGAAAGAACAGACAGACTGAGTTCTTTCTCGACCTCTTCTCGGTTGTGGACAGTCTGATCGAGATACTCGAGCAGCAGGGCCAGGCCAAGGCCCGCGAAAACACCGACGAGCAGTCCAATCAGCATATTGAAGGGCAGGTTCGGCCGGGCCGGACGGACGGGCATGGTCGCCCGCACCGCCAGGCGAAGGTTGGTGCTGGTAATACCCCCGAGAACATTTGTCTCTTTGATCCGGCTGAGCAAGGTGTTGTAAATCTCCCGGCTGGAGTCAACCTCCCGCTCCAGGATGGAGTATTCCATTTCCTTTCGATTGGTCTTTATCGCGTCGCCCTCGTAGCGATCACGGGCATCCTCCAGCGCCTTCTCCCGGGCGAGAAGCACGGCCCTCTCAGCCCGAGCGTTATCCAGGGACTTTTGGATCTGCTGGACGATCTTGCTCTTCAGCCCCTGGATCTCCGAGGTGAGCTTGATTATCTCCGGATGCTTCTCCTTATAGACGCCCCTCAGCTTTCGATACGATACCTCGGCCTTCAAGAGGTCGCCGAAAAGAGTCTCCAGGACCTGACTCTTCAGAAAGGCCGGGATATTTTCGACTGACTCCCCCCTGCTGCGCTGGATGTACTTCTGCAGTTCCTCGATCTTGGCCTCCACCTCCATGCGCTGGCTCCTGGTCTGCAGATAGGAGGTGTTCATCTCTTCGATCTTCTGGGCCCCGACCTTGCGCACGCCCTCGATGGAGTAAAGGTTTTCCTTCTCCTTGAAGGCCGAGAATTCCCTTTCGGCTTTTTCGACGTTCTTGCGCATCTCATAGAGCTGGTTGTTCAACCAGTTCATGATCGTCCGGGAGTTGGCCAGCCTGACCTCGGAATCATAAAGGATGTACGTCTCGGCCACGGCATTGGCCAGTTCATAAGACGCCCGGGGATCAGTGTCCTCCACCAGCACGCTCAACAGGCGCGTGTTGCTCAACCGATCAATATGGATCTTTCTGGCCAGGGCCTCAACCTTGCCGGCCTGAGATCTCTCCTCCTCGGAGACAGCCGGCTGTTTAGGGGTACTAGCCATGAAAGTGACGACCAAGCTGTTGACCGCTTTCTTCAGATTTTGCTTGGCTGTGTCGAGATACTGCTCGACCAGCCCTTTCTTCAGTGACTCTCGCTTGATGTTGACTTTCTCCAAGACTTTTTCCAGGACCGGTCTGGACGTTATCATCTCGAAGTGGGTCTTCATGCTCAGGAACTGAGAGAACTGATTCTCGAAGGCTGTTCTCTCCCCAGTGAGGGGTGACTGTTGCCTTTCATCTTCAATGTAGATCGACGAGGTGGCCTCGTAGACAGGCTTCATGGTGAAAGAGTAGAGACCCGCCACGAGCAGCGCCAGGAAAAGGCAGCTAAAAACGATCCCCTTCCTCCTGCGCAGCCGGTAATAATGATCCCGAATATGGGCCTTTGCTTCCATAGATCTTACTTCTCTAAGAGGATTAAAAAAAACTGCGGCCAACGTCACCCAGGCAGAGCCTAGTCAGCACATCTGGCCGCAGTTTCAGGCTTCCCGCCATTCAGAACCACGACTTAGGTACGTAAATCCTATCTCCAGGTTTGAGTAAGAGGTCCTTCTCCTCGCCCTTCTTGACTAAATCCAGATCCACTTTAAGAGTCTCGACGGTGCCGTCCTCATGGCGACGCGTGATTACGGTTCGGTTGGGCGCCGAGTACTTGTCAAAGCCCCCAGCCAGAACGCAAGCGTCAAGAGCGGTCAGGCCCTCTTGGTATTCATAAGCTCCCGGGGTTTTAACCTTGCCCAGAACATAAACCTTGTATTGGGCCGCCGCTGAAAAGGCCGATGGTTGAATATAGATCACGTCGCCAGGGTCGAGCTTGATGTTCCGATCGGCCATGCCTTGGTCCAGCAACTCCCGCAGGTCGATCTTGATCGTCTTCTTTTTTTCGATCAACTGGTCGAGGGTCTCGGAGTTCTTGTCCTTCAACTCCTCAACCGAGCCCTTGAGGATGTGGGCGAAGTGCCCTCTCTCCTTGTTTACCCCGCCGGCCTTGGCAATCAACTCCAGCAAGGTGGTGGCCGTGTCCAGGGGATAGAGACCAGGCTTCTCAACGGCGCCGGTGATGTAGACTTTCTTGCTCTTGTGTTCCTTTATATTGATAATAACCTGGGGATTGACGAAATAGTCTTCGGCCAAGGGCTTGGTCACCAGGTCGACCAGCTTGGGAACGGTCAAGCCTTCTGCTCTTATTTGTCCGAGAAAAGGAAAGTTGATCATCCCGTTCGAGGAAACGGTGATGTCAAGCTGTTCTTCACTCTTGCCCCCGGCAAAGATGGTCACCGAGAGCACATCCTCTGGTCCGATGACATAAGAAGACGGGTTAGATTGCGGGTAGGATACGACAGAGGAAAAAAGAACCATAACCCCGAATAGGGTTGCCAGAGAAAACTTAGTCATGACCCGGAGTGATAGACTACCGCTCCCGCTCATGAGCTTGCTCATGACCGGGAGAAAAATACTTTTCCTGCTGGCCGGGACTCGCCTGTCCCGAATCCCGGCGCTGGCCACTTTTTGCAAGCCTCTTCTCGATCATTCCGTTTACTGGTACTTCTCCCAGTCGTAAACAAACTGGATCGAGAGAAATAACTGGTGCTCCTCGTAATCAGCGCCGTCGACATCGCTGTCGCGCTGGGTGTAACTATACTTGAGGGTGGCCTCAAACATCTCGCCCAGGAAGAGAACGCCGATGCTGCCGAAGGCGTTCCAGACGTAGTCCTCCCGGTCAATGTCGATAAAATCGCTGAACTGGTAGTAGCCGCCCAGCCGAGCCCTGATGTTCTCGTAGAACTTGCGCTCGGCAAAGGCCGTAAACCGGTAGGAAGTGTAGTACGTGTTCTCCTGGCTGAAGTCGTTGATGTTTCTGGTCAACTCCAGGTTGAGAAGGGTGTCCTCACCGGCGAAGGTGAAGCTCACTCTCCCGATCCAGGAATCCCAGTCGTCCAGCGCCTCATCTTGCCAGTCGCGCCAGTGATAGCCGCCCCCGATGTCTCCTCTCATGTACTCGTTGAACTCGTGCCGATAGATCAACATGGCCTGGTAGGAGTCGTACCGACTGTAAGTGTCCTCGAACCAGCGTCGCCAGGCCTGAGCGTCGAAGTCCAGGTGGCGGGTATCGGTCATGTTGTAGGTCAGGGTCACGATTCCGCGGGCCTCAACAGAGCCCTCGTTTCCCGGGCGTTTGTTGTCGATGTAATCCAGCATCTCGTGCTGGTAAGCCACCTGGATCTGGCCCTTCTCGGCAATGTCATATTTGGCGTAAGGCCTGACCTGGTTCATCCAGTAAAGATCCCGACCCACGTCCAGGCTGTATATGTCCGCCGAGGCCGCCTCTCTGGTCACGAAGAATTGGTCGGCCACGCCCACGGTCACCCGGCTGCCCACCAGGGTGTAAGCCTCCACGAAAGCTTCGTGACCAAGGTAGTCGTATTCCTCAACGTCGACGTCCTCGTCCCATTCTGAATACCAATAGGCGTGCAGTTTATAGGAAAGAGTGAAACGACTCTCCTCAGTGTAGGCGTCAATCGTCACGCCCGGAGAGACGTGAAGGGTGTACACGGTCGTTTCATTATTCTCTGCCCGGAAATAGTTGTCGCTGTACTCCCCCTCGACTAAAACGACGGGGACAACCTTCACCTCCGCCCAAGCCGGAATAGGGCTTAACCCGCCCACGAGCAGAAGGCCGCACAGCGCAACCATTAGAGGCAGAACACACCGCGTACCACCAGTGCTCATGTTCATCCCTCGCCCCCCGAAGAATGTATAGTCCACCCGAGCTTATGCTATGTTAGACGCCGCCGCCGGTGTTCGTGGCCGTGCCACCGGTCGCCCCGACAGGACCCGGGAGGGTGCTCGGATCGTAGGCGTTCGGCTGGGGCACGGTGAAGGGCGGCGGAGCCAAGGGCGT
>Ga0068714_10000222_pt1 | contig 130232 bp, 121 predicted proteins | sample MTBNYHSulfiMetaG_FD_62988 | JGI IMG/M metagenome (GOLD analysis project Ga0068714, IMG submission 62988) | Enrichment culture microbial communities from rom New York Harbor, USA that are MTBE-degrading - MTBE-NYH (New York Harbor Sulfidogenic)... | ecosystem: Environmental > Aquatic > Marine...
GGCTGTGTCGGAGGGAAAAGCCTCGGCGGTACTTGCAGCCTCGATATTTCATTTTGGAGAGATCACCATACCCCAGGCGAAGAATTACCTCCGCGATAAGGGCATACCGGTTAGGATATAGTTAATAAAGGGGAATATGGGAATGGATTGTGAAAAGAAGGTAGAGGAAATAATTGATGCCTATGAAGGTAGTAGTGATAGCCTTATCTCTATATTACAGGATATCCAGGCTGAATATCGCTATCTACCCGAAGAAGCAATGCGTCTTGTTGCCGAAAAGATGACGCTTCCGTTGATACAAATATACGGTGTAGCGACCTTTTTCCGGGCATTTTCACTGGAACCACAGGGAAGACATGTACTGAGCGTATGTACCGGTACGGCATGTCATGTAAGGGGCGCGGCAGCGGTACTTGATGAGGTTCAAAGGGAAATCGGTATTGGACCGGGTAGTACTACGGATGATATGCAGTTCAGTCTGGAGACAGTGAACTGTTTGGGCGCGTGTGCCCTGGGGCCTATCCTGGTTGTGGATGGGAAGTATCATGGACAGATGGTGGCTGGTAAAATCAGTAAAGTTCTTGAAAAGATACAATAACGGAGAACTGTGGAAAATGAAGAAAATTATATCACCAGCGGAATTGGAAACATTCCGGACAGGAATTCTGGGCAAACGTGATCCAAACAAAACCGGATTAGTTACCAGTGTCGGTACCTGCGGACTTTCATGTGGGGCCGGCGATGTTGCTGAAGCTATAGAGCAGAATTTATATGATCGAGGCCTTAGTGAATCTGTGTATTTTCTTGCCACAGGATGCCATGGATTCTGCCAAATAGAGCCGGTGATTATTTTATATCCGGAAGGAATCGTATATAAGAACGTAAGCCTTGAAGATATCCCCGAGATAATCTCGGAGACGGTGATTAACCATAGGATTATAGATCGGCTGCTATATACAGATTATGTTACTGGTAGAAAGATAATTCACGAACAGGATCTCCCTTTCTACAATAAGCAGAAGAGGCTTCTTCTTGATAACAACCGTCTAATAGATCCCAAGAGTATCAATGATTATATAGCGGTGGGAGGTTACAGCGCTCTTGCCAAAATACTACTCAGTATGAAGCCCGAGGAAGTCATTGACGAGATTAAAAGGTCGGGGTTGAGGGGGCGTGGTGGTGGCGGTTTCCCAACCGGACTAAAATGGGAATCCTGTCGCAGGGCTCCTTCCTTTGATGGTGTACGCTACGTTATCTGTAATGCGGACGAGGGTGATCCCGGAGCATATATGGATAGAAGTTTATTGGAGGGTAACCCTCACAGTGTTATAGAAGGAATGATCATCGGGGCTTTTGCCGTGGGCTCGCAGAAAGGTTATGTGTATGTACGCCACGAGTATCCGCTTGCCGTGGAAAACCTGACCGTTGCCCTGGAGCAAGCCAGGGAATACGGCCTGCTCGGTGAAAATATCCTCGGATCCGGTTTTGATTTCGACATCAAGATATCGCGTGGAGGTGGAGCATTTGTCTGCGGAGAGTCAACCGCTCTTATGGCATCGCTTGAGGGAGGGATAGGGGAGCCCCGAGCCAAACATGTACACACGGTGGTCAGCGGCCTACATCAAAGACCAACCAATCTTAACAACGTTGAAACCTGGGCTAACGTGCCTCTGATATTAAATAAGGGCGCTGACTGGTATACGAAGATTGGAACCACCAGCAGCAAGGGGACCAAGATATTCTCCCTGGTTGGAAAGGTCAATAATACTGGCCTGGTAGAGGTACCGATGGGGATAACTTTAAGGGAAATTATCTACGACATCGGGGGTGGTATTCCAGGAGGAAGGAAATTCAAAGCGGTACAGACCGGGGGGCCTTCTGGTGGCGTGATACCCGATAACCTGATTGATCTCCCCGTCGATTTCGACAGGCTGGTCGAAGTCGGTTCCATGATGGGCTCGGGTGGAATGATTATTATGGATGACACGACATGCATGGTGGATTTGGCAAGATATTTTGTGAAATTTTTAACCCAAGAGTCCTGCGGTAAATGCGTTCCATGCCGTGAGGGATTGGACAGGATGCTCGACATACTCAATGATATTACAGAAGGCAAGGGTAGGCAAGGAGATATCGAGCTTCTTGAAGAATTAGGAGAGATTATCAAAGATACATCATTGTGTGCCCTGGGTAGTACAGCCCCCAATCCCGTGCTTTCCACCATAAAATATTTTCGCGAAGAGTATGAAGATCATATCAAGTCGAAAAGATGTCCGGCAGGAGTGTGCAAGGCACTAATAACCTTCAGTATCGATGAAGAAAAGTGTACTGGCTGTGGCGTCTGTATAAAGACGTGTCCCCAGATGGCAATAACGGGCGAGAAAAAGAAACCGCATAGCATAGATCAAGAAAAGTGCATTGCCTGTGGCCTATGTCGTGATGTATGTAAATTTGATGCTGTTATCGTCTCGTAATTGATGAGTGAGGAGGTAAAATTGGTTGAACTTACCATAGACGGGGTAAAGATATCGGTTCCCGAGGGTAAAACCGTACTCGAAGCTGCTAGGGAAAATGGAATCGTCATCCCCACGCTTTGCTATGAACCAGGTCTTAGCCCTTATGGTGCCTGCCGCGTTTGTATTGTGGAAGTAATAAAAGGTGGCAGCTCGTCATTGGAGGCATCGTGTACTCTACCAGTTTCTGAAGGACAGGTCATAGTTACCAATTCCGATAGAGTTAAGAAAGCGCGAAGTGTAGTTATTGAACTCTTGTTGGCAAGCTGCCCAAATTCCAAGACGCTTCAGGACCTGGCGGCCAGTATGGGAGTAAATCGCGTGCGGTTCCGTATTAAAGACAAGGGTTGTATCCTGTGCGGCCTGTGTGTCCGCTACTGCAGGGAGCAGATGCAGTCCGGGGGTATTGGTTTTATCGGCCGTGGCACATCACGTCGTGTGGCCACCGCCTTCGGTGAAACTCCGAAAGAGTGCCGCAATTGTTTTGGCTGTGAGTGGATATGCCCTGTATGTGAAAGGGCTTGTTTGGCAGGCAGGCTTACTAATGGAGTCTGTGGCATGTGTTTTAACCCGACCCCTGTTGAGACGTGTCCTGTTTGCATACATTGTTCGGAATCTGTCGGTAGCAGCGGACACAGGGTATATTGGTAATACTCTTCGAATTAAAAATTGATAATCAACAAAGTTAAAAGGAGATCAAAATGACATTAACAAGGTATAATGCCACCGCGGCAACATTGACCAAGAACAGGACGGGTGGAGACTGGTGTCCTATAAGCGGCATGTGTGTAACATGCGTTGAGGGCTGTACTGGCATGTGTGAAGTGGGGCGCAGTGCTTACCGCGGGCGTGAGGTAATATATCCTCAGCCATTTGGTATTATTACTACTGCCTCTCAAAAGGATTATCCCATCGATCTATCCCATTTTAATATCATGGGAACGGCAGTTGGCGCGTTCGGTATAGAAGAGGACTCCGATAAGGCCATTTTCCCCAACGTAAACCTGGAGACGAGACTAGGTCGTGACAAAGGTATCAAACTTCGTTTGCCGTTTGTTATTGCTGGTCTGGGCTCTACCAATGTCGCAAAGCGCAATTGGGATGGCCTGGCTGTAGGTGCGGCTCTTACCGGTACTGTACTCACTATAGGCGAAAACGTATGCGGTATGGATGTCGACTCTAAGATAGAAAACGGTCAGGTAATGCATTCGCCGGATCTGGAAAATAGGGTAAGGCTTTTTAAAGACTGGCAGAAAGATGGTTATGGTACTATCGTTGTACAGGCTAATGTTGAGGATACCAGGCTCGGTGTTCTTGAGTATGCTATAGATAAACTCGGCGTCGATGTTGTTGAGATGAAATGGGGGCAGGGTGCCAAGGACATCGGGGGTGAGGTAAAAATAAGGGAACTGGAGAAAGCCCAACTTCTTAAGAAGCGCGGTTATTTGCTTGTGCCTGACCCTCTGGACCCAGCAACGGTGGAAGAATTCAGGGACGGCGTATTCTCCGAATTTGAGCGTCATTCGAGAGTCGGCATGGTATCTGAAGATAGCTTTATGGAGAGGGTGGAACAACTCAAGAATGCCGGCGCAAAATATATCTCGCTTAAGACCGGTGCTTATCGACCTGCGGACCTGGCCCGGGCTGTCAAGTTCTGTTCTAAGGCTCAGGTGGACTATCTTACAGTGGATGCAGCAGGTGGTGGTACAGGCATGAGCCCATGGCGCATGATGAATGAATGGGGTATTCCCGGTATCGAACTATGGACATTACTACGAAACTATTGCGATCGCCTTGCCAGTAAGTGTGAATACGTTCCCGATATTGTTCTGGCGGGCGGTTTCGCCCTTGAAGACCAGATGTTCAAGGGATTAGCCCTTGCGTCCCCTTACGTAAAGGCAATCGGTATGGCCCGTGCTCCATTGGCTGCGGTGATGGTCGCTAAAACCTTGGGAGGCAATATCGAAAGCGGGCAACTCCCAATTCACCTTGAGCGGTTGGGTAGGACCAGGGAAGACATTTTTGTAACCGCCGACATGTTAAAGCGGGAATATGGCAAGGATTATACTAGAATACCGACATCTGCTATTGGCCTTTATACCTACTATGAGAGGCTCGCTCATGGCCTGCGTCAATTAATGAATGGCTCCCGCAAATTTGCCCTGGAATATATCAGGCGGAGTGATATCGCGGCCCTTACCCCAGAAGCCTCGCGGGTTAGCGGCATACCCCTGGTTACAGAACTGGACGAAGAGGAGATAGACAAAATTCTGGGCTAAATACAATTCGATCCTAAATAAGGGCGCTTGGTTTCTTGCTTGGAGGCTAAAGCGCCCTAACTTTAATAAATGATATGAACTCTTGGAGCAGTCTGGAAACCACCCGTTCTTTTCGGTATATTAAAAAGAAAGCACGATTAAGTTGAAATCCATCAACCTTTACTACTTTGACCAAACCTAAAGCGATGCTTTTCTTTATGGCCATATTAGAAACAAAGGCAATCCCTGCTCCTGACTCAACCCCGGTTACTACTGCTTGGGTAGTTCCCATCACCATCTTTGCCCCCGGCTTCACCACCTTGGTATTTATCTCCGAAAGGTATTCCTGTAAATTTTGCTGCGTGCCGGAAGTCTCCTCCCTGAAAATAAAGGGTTCTCCTTCAAGGTCTGCAATTGATATTTTTTTCATCTCTGAAAACGGATGTTGTGCAGGCACGATGAGCACGATTTCGTCCTCCGCTATTTTGCTACACTCAAGATCGTCACCATCGGGGGCTATGCCGCAGAACCCGATATCATAGTCGCTATTACGTATTCCTGCAATAACACAGATGGAGTCCGACACATTCATCTCTACGCCGATTGCGGGATGAAGCGACTTAAACGACGCCAAAACCGATGGAAGGAGAAATTCTCCGGGTATAGTGCTTGCCGTTATAACTAGGTTACCTGTAACCTCATCACGCAAGCGATCAAGATCACTTTGCAGTTTGGCTTGTGCTTCTACAATGGATTTAGAAAAGGCAGCAAAGCGTTTACCGGCCTCGGTTACGGTAATCACTCTCTGGCTTCGGTCGATAAGCCGAATGCCAATTTCATGTTCTAACTTCTGGATTTGAAATGATACTGCGGGCTGGCTTATAGCAAGCTTTTTGGCAACTTCAGAAAAGCTCCCCAGTTTGATTACCTCTAAATAAGTAATTAGATAGTCCAGATTCATTATAAATAAATGTTATGTATATTTAATATAATATTTATGATAAAATGTTACTGTGAATATTCTATGCCATAAAAGGCGCGATAGCAAGTATTTTTTCATTCAGAGGAAGTAATAATTTGACTGCACTGAAATGGGAAGAAAAAATAAAATTCCAGGGCGGCGGATTGATATTGTTTTCGAGCGCGAGGGTTGCCATTTCTGCCGAGAAGGAACTCTCATTGAGTGGTTATTCCGTAAAGCTCGTTGCCCCTCCGCCAGAGCTACGTAAAGGATGCGATCTAGCCCTTGAGATAAACCTGGTAGAAAAACCGAGTATTGAGCGCCTTCTGAATGAAAAGGGTATACCTTACATCAGTTTGGAACCATTAAAAGTGGGTACAGCGCCTTTATTGGATGCGGTGAGGGTGACCGATTTTGGCCAATGGATAATGGTCAAGGTTGGTAATATGAAAATCACGTATAAAAAGGATAGCGGTATTATTGTAAATATATCTGGTGGCGGTTGTCCCGATATACCGTACCTGCATTTGGAACTTGTCAATAAAGCGATAGATCAAGCTCCCAGGCCTAATAATATCGGATTTACACTGTGCGCATTGAACTTGGAAAGGGCACTCGAAGAATGTTTATCTTTACTTCATGGGGAGAGTAAGGCGTGCTTCTGATTGCCGGTACGTTACCAATAAGGGATATGCCGCTCCTGATAGGGAAAGTTACATCGGAAAACGGGATATTGGCTATAGGTGGTTGGCAAGTACCCTGCATGCAAGGGAGCGCTGCGATGATCGGAGCAACCCTGATCGCGACAGAATATTTAGGAATTGATCCGCCAAGCGCCGTGGTTATCGGTGATATCGGTGAAGGTAGGGGTAGCCGTCAGCTGTATGATTATCTTATCGCGAATATAGCGGAAGTCTCACCCGATATTCTTACTCTTCATTATTGGATGCCAGATATGTCCCAGACACGAAAATTATGCAGGGCTATAGGAGGGTGTAAAGACCGGCCGATCATGATTGCAGATGCCGCATCGATGTATTCGGCTAAGGCAGCCGGAGTGGCTTCCGAATTTGATGCTTTCACACCAGATCTAAGCGAAGTTGCCTTCCTTGCCGATCCTGACGCTACACACCCCGCTTATGTCTCAAGGCATCTTTTCGAATCTGACATTAGCAGGGCCCCCCAGCTGGGAAAAACAGCTTATGAATATGATAGCGCGGCAAGATTACTCCTAATTAAGGGGGCTATCGATTTTGTCATTGAAGACGGTGAGGTAGTAGCCGAGATTACAGAGCCGGATATACCCGTTTTAGAAGCTATTGGCGGAACCGGTGACACAATAACCGGGCTTCTTGCGGCGCTTATATTTGCAGGATACCGTCCAAGGGAGGCTGCGGTGATTGCGGCAAGAACCAATCGTATGGCAGGGAAATATGCCGATGTAGATCCGGCAACCCGGGTAGTTGATATCATCTCTAAATTTCCCGATGTTTTTAAAGAATATCTTTGTAAGTGGAGTAGCGTCTGATATACTGATAGAGACTAGATGATCTGCTGCTTATGACCCCGGTTGCGTTGATTTTTCATAACCATCCATATGAATTATATTGAGGAGTGATTAAAATGGATGATTCGGGTAGGATTCGGCTTACCGAAACTGTCCGTGGTGCTGGTTGAGCCTGTAAGATAGGTCCGGAGGACCTTTTTCAGGCGCTTCATGATTTACCTCTTAGTGAAGATCCAAACGTGATTATGGGCATGGAGAGAGCGGAGGATGCGGGGGTCTATAAGATTACCGAAAATCTGGCCATAGTACAAACCCTGGATTTCTTCACGCCCGTTGTTGACGATCCGTATGCATTTGGCCAAATTGCCGCTGCCAACGCCTTCAGTGACGTATATGCTATGGGAGGAAGGCCGCTTACTGCTATGAACATCGTGTGCTTTCCAGTAGGAAAAATGGATATCGGAATCCTGAAACAAATACTGCTGGGCGGCCTTGATAAGATACATGAAGCCGGCGCTGCCATGGTCGGCGGACACAGTGTTGATGATCAGGAACTCAAGTATGGTTTGTCAGTGACCGGTATCATAAATCCAGAGCTTGCTGTACGGAATTGCGGAGCAAGAGCCGGCGACCTATTGATTCTTACCAAGCCTCTGGGTACCGGAATAATAAACACAGCCATAAAAGGGGGTCTGGCGGAAGAGGACATAATTGAGAGAACGGTTAGCTATATGTCTAAACTTAACCGGACTGCGTCGGCATTGATGATGGAGGTAGGGGTTAATGCGTGCACCGATGTTACCGGTTTCGGGTTGATTGGTCATGCTTGTGAGATGATCGAGGGTACCGATTTAGGTATGGTAATTAAATATCGAAGAGTCCCACTTTTGCCTGGAGTCAGGGAATTTGCTGTAATGGGATTGGTACCCGGGGGGACGTATCGTAACAGGGATTTTCGATCTGATATGGTAATTGCGGAAGATATTCCTGAAGAAATGATGCTCATACTTTTTGATGCTCAGACCTCAGGGGGGCTGCTTATATCATTGCCGGCGGAAAAGGCAGATATATTGATGAAGAAGCTGCAAGATGAGAGAATTACCGATTCTTCCGTTATCGGTGAGGTGGTTACTGAGCCAAAGGAAAAGATTTTAGTGAGTCGGGAATATTGATAAATATTGATATCCCTGGAAGGGGAGAATATAGCCTTGCTAACATTGTACTTGACCTGAACGGCACTATTGCACTTGACGGTAAGCTTATCGAAGACGTCGGAGAAATGTTAAGCAGGCTAGGTCATTATATTAAGCTTTTCGTCGTTTCTGCAGACACGTTTGACAGTGCTTCATATTTAAAAGGTAATCTTGATGCCGAGATACTTCTTGTAAAGAAGGGTAATGAGGCGATCCAGAAATTGGAGCTGGTTAAAAAGCTTGGGTGTAAGAATACCGTTGCTATTGGCAACGGTACCAATGACGCTGCTATGCTGAGGGAATCCGCGATCGGGATCTGCGTGATGGGCAAAGAGGGTGCCTCGAAAGAGGCCCTCTTTGCCGCCGACGTGGTGGTTAACGATATCTATTCCGCAATTGATTTGCTGATTAATTATCGGAGATTGGTGGCAACCCTTAGAAGTTAGAAATCCCTTTTCTCCAAACCGGTGTAGTAGATTTTATTTATCGCTCAAGAGAACAGAGTCATCCTTGCCCATATCCAAGATACTCTTTCTCTCATGCATCAAAGTGAATAAATAGAACTGGATTTTCATAAGAGGGAAATTAAACTTGCGGATTATCAACTGATAGAAGTCTAATTATGGTTCCTTATATTCTCTGTTATCATCATTAAATCTGCGTACAGTTAGCTGTAGACCGCTTTGTTTTATGACGACGATGTCAGTGCCCTTGTTTATCTCATTTTCGGCGCTTCTAGCAGCCCACAATTCGCCTCCGATTTTTACAGTTCCACTCGGATCCAGTGTCTTAACCACCCTGCCTCTAACTCCTACCATGTCAGATAGACCGGCAAGCGGCTTTTTCATAAGCGTACGGCTTCCCATGCGGTAAGAGATAACTCCGTAGATGGCTATTCCTGTCATCATTGCAATCAGCGCACCAAGCGGTAAATCTATTCCCAGCATGGGAAGCCCCAGCAAGACAAAGATTACCAGTGCTATCTCCTCCAGGAGGGTTGCCATTATGGTAAGCGCGATTCTTGATTTTTCTTTCATCTATTTGATTATTATAGCAGCAATATCTTTGTTGCTGATAGCGGAAACCTGTTATAATTGGCCTGTATGAATATACGGAGAGGGTTCAGTATTGAAGCTTAGCAGGGAAGAGGTCCTAAGAATCGCTATGCTTGCCCGCCTAGGGCTTTCTGAAGAAGAGGTAGAACGGTTTAAGGAACAGCTATCCCACATTCTCGATAGTTTTGAAATTTTACAGAAAGTAGATACGACTGATGTTCCGCCTACTACCCAGCCCATACCGCTCAGTAATGTTCTACGTCGTGATGAGGTTGCCGACTCGCTCACTCTGGGTGAAGTACTTGCCAATGCCCCCCAGAAGCAGGATGAATTTATCAAGGTGCGAGCGGTGCTCGGCGAAACATAGGAAAAAGATTTGAATAGTACAATAGATATCGACAAATTAACCATACATGAAGCTCATGAAAAGTTAAAAAACAGGGATTTGTCTTCTGTGGAATTAACCAGGGCATGCCTGGAACGGATAGAACATGTAGAGCCTGTGGTACGGGCGATGGTTACCATATCAGCTGAACTTGCGCTCTGTCAGGCAGAAGAGGCCGATAGGCGCATCGCTAGCGGGGAATCGGGATCGCTTACCGGGGTTCCGGTGCTTGTCAAGGATAATATATGCACCAGAGGAATTCGCACTACTTGCTCTTCTAAGATGCTGGAAAACTTCGTTCCACCGTATGATGCCACGGTAGTAGAAAAAATGAAGGACCAGAAAGCTGTCGTTATCGGCAAGTCAAATATGGATGAGTTCGCGATGGGTTCTTCAACGGAAAATTCTTCGCTTTTTCCCACTCGTAATCCATGGGACCTGGAGCGGGTGCCGGGTGGAAGCTCTGGGGGTTCGGCGGTAGGAGTTACAGCCGGTGAAGCCATCTATGCGCTGGGCTCTGATACGGGAGGCAGTATCCGTCAGCCGGCCGGTTTCTGTAATGTTGTTGGAATGAGGCCCACTTATGGCATGGTAAGTAGATACGGACTGGTTGCTTTTGCCAGTTCTCTTGATCAGATTGGACCTTTGACCAAGGATGTTACCGATTGTGCCCTGGTAATGAATGTAATCGCGGGCCATGATCTGAGAGATTCTACTTCAGTTCCCCGTTCTGTCCCCGATTACACGAAATGCCTTGTGCCTGGACTCAGAGGATTCCGTATAGGGGTTCCTAAAGAATATTTTGTTGAGGGCATGCAGCCAGAAGTAGCCGAAGCGATAAGAAAGGCTGCGGTAAAGCTGGAAGATCTGGGTGCGGAAATTGACTGGGAAGTTTCTCTTCCTTACACTCCCTATGCCCTGGCAGCTTACTACGTAATAGCTCCATCAGAGGCCTCTGCTAATCTTGCCCGTTACGACGGGGTTAAGTACGGTTTTTCTTATGCCGATACGGCCAGTATGTGGGAGGCACTGGAAAAGACGAGAGAGTACGGATTTGGCCCCGAGGTTAAAAGGCGTATTATGCTGGGAACATATGCCCTTTCTGCCGGTTACTATGACGCATGGTACCTCAAGGCACAAAAAGTACGTACTCTGATACGACGGGAATTCGACCAAGCCTTCACAGAATATGATGCTCTGATAACTCCCACCTCGCCTACAGTACCTTTTAAGATCGGCGATAAAGTGGACGACCCTTTACAGATGTATCTGAGCGACGTATGTACGCTACCAATTAATATCGCGGGCATACCGGCTATCTCTACCCCCGCGGGTTTTGTGAATGATTTACCGGTGGGAATGCAGATAATCGGCAAACCGTTCAGCGAGGAAACAATTATGCGCATAGCTTATGCCTTTAACGAGGTAACGGATTGGCATAAGCGTAGGCCAATATTAAAAGATCAAGGAGCAAGTTGTGGATGACAGCACCCTTAAGGTTACCTGTTACTCTGGGAATACCTATGCAGAAAGGCCCAAGTCGTTCGAGTGGCAGGGTAAAAACCACGAGGTTGATAAAATAGAAAAATCATGGCGTGAGCCAGGGATCAGGCTCTTTCAGGTGATGACCCTGGATCAAAGACGTTTCAGGCTCTATTACAATGAGTCGGATAAAAAGTGGTCGATAACGGAGCTTGTGGGAAGTTAAAGAAGCCCCATATTACCTTTTACTTCATGGATTGTTTCCCTGGCAATTACCCGTGCACGGGCAGCTCCATCCGAAAGCACTTCCTTGATATACCTAGGCCTGCTTGCCAGCTCCGCCCTCTTTTGGCGAAAAGAGGCTAGTGTAGCGTTAATTTCCCGGGCAAGGTTCTGCTTGCACTCTACACAACCCAATATTGCGGAGCGGCACTCCATGGCAAGATCATTCTGATAAAAAGGATTGAAATAACCGTGAAGACGGAATATGTTACATATTTCAGGATGCCCCGGGTCGTTACGATAACGGCGTGCTGGATCAGTCACCGCTTCCATAACTCGACCTCTGGTCTCTTCATCTGAAAGGGATAATTCAATATCATTACCTACTTGCTTACTCATTTTTTCTTTGCCATCCAACCCCAATACCATGGGGAAGGTGGTGAGCTTGGCTTCAGGCTCGGGGAACGTTTCGCCGAAAAGGTTGTTAAAGCGGCGTACTATTTCTCTGGCCAGCTCTAGGTGTGGCATCTGGTCTTCGCCTACAGGAACTGTCTCCGCTTTGTATAGGACGATATCGGATGTCATAAGCACCGGGTAGCCAACTAAACCATAGTTGACGTTTTGCGGCTGTAGCTTGACCTTCTCCTTAAAGGTTGGTACCCTCAGTAACCAGCTTAACGGGGTCACCATGCTGAGTAGTGTGTGTAGCTCGGTAACCTCTGGGACATGTGACTGAACGAAAAGGATACACTTTTTCGGATCCAGACCAGCAGCGAGCCAGTCAAGCATCATCTCCTGGATGTTCCATTGCAGGTTGCTTGTATCCTCGAGTGTGGTCAGAGCGTGAATGTCGACAATACAATATATGCAATCGTATTCTTCTTGAAGGTTGACATAATTCTGTATCGCGCCCAAATAGTTGCCGAGATGCTGTCTACCTGTTGGCCGGGCTCCTGAGAAAACACGCTTTTTCATGCCGCTGGTTCCCCCTTAATGTGGCTTCGATATTATTAAATGTTATACGGTTTGGTATGCACGCCGATTTACCCTGTTTACATTTTCTCCGGCGCCGACATTCCCATAAGATAAAGTGTTCTTGCCAGTACCTGTTTCGCTGCTGCTACTAATTTGAGACGAGCTTTGCTTAGCTCGTTATCCTGATGAGAAACGACCCGGCACTGGGTATAAAATCCGTGGAAGACGCTGGCTATTTCCTGTGCATAATACGCCAGGTGATGAGGCTCGAGTGTGTTTGCAACCACCTCCATCAGCTCTGGTAATATCAGCATCTTCCGTATCAGGGTAAGTTCGGGCTCAGAGGTAAGCAATGAGACGTCTCCATTGCAAAAGTCAATTCCTTTCTCCCGAGCAAGCCTTAGGATGCTGGCAATTCGAGCATGAGCATACTGGACATAGTAGACCGGATTGTCCGCCGATTGTTTCTTTGCTAGCTCCAGGTCAAAATCCATCTGGCTGTCCGCCGCACGAGATAGAAAGAAAAAGCGGCAGGCATCGGCTCCCACCTCGTCGATTACCTCGCGCAGTGTAATGATATCCCCGCTGCGTTTTGAAACCCTTACTATATTAGAGCCTCTACGTAGGGTTACGAGCTGGACAATTATTACGCCCAGTCTCTCTGGGTCGATGCCAAGGGCGTCTATTGCAGTCTTCATTCGCGATACGTGACCCTGGTGGTCTGCTCCCCAGATATCGATAACCTTATCGAAACGGCGTTCGGTGAATTTGTTATAATGATAGGCGATGTCGGCGGCAAAGTAGGTAGGGGTACCATCACCACGAAGTACTACATTGTCTTTATCTTCACCTAGTGACGTCGATACGAACCAGGTAGCATCCTCTTTTTTCATTACAAAGCCTTTTTTATCAAGGATAGACATCGCTTTGCTATACTGTCCGTTATCATACAGGCTCTGCTCGCTGAACCAGACATCAAAGTTTACTCCCAACGCTTCAAGGTCTTCCTTGATATGTTCTATCATCATGGCTAGACCTATCCGGCCAAGTTCTGATATCGCGTCTTGTTCTGGGATATTGAGGAACCGGTCCTTTTCCCGGGCTATAATTTCTTTAGCTAAGTCTATCATGTACTTGCCAACGTAACCGTTCGTCGGCATATCAGCCCCTTTGCCCAATTCCTGTCTATAACGGGCATACAGAGAGTGGGCGAATAACATTGTTTGAGTTCCAGCATCATTGATATAATATTCTCTCTGCACGATGTACCCACAGGCGGTTAGCACACCGGCGAGAACACTGCCTAAGATAGCACCACGTCCGTGCCCAACATGAAGCGGCCCGGTAGGATTTACGCTGACAAACTCTATCTGTACTTTGTTACCATCCCCAAGGTTTAGATTACCGTAGGTATCGCCCGCCTCGAGGATTGAATCCACCTGTTTGGTTAACCATCCATTGCTAAGGGTAAAATTTATGAAACCCGGTGCTGCCACCTTAACCGTTTCGAGTTCGGGAACTGGTGCAATGGCGCCTGCGATATTTTCAGCTATTGTAATGGGTTTTACTGAAACCGTCCTTGATATTTTAAGGGCAAGAGGTGAAGCATAATCGCCGAATTCAGGATTCTGAGGATGCTCTAGGGTTACCTGCGGCAGCTCGAAATCAGGTATCTTGCCCTGTTTCTGCAGCCTGTCTACTGTCTGTATCAGCAATTGTGCCAGTCTATCTTTTATCATGGATTTTTAGAAGGGTCTCCCTGGTAGAAACTAACTCTGAACTAAATTCAGTAAAATATGTTTGAATTATAGCATAAAGCCTGAAGGTAAGGGCAAACTTCATTCTTTCTACCTGCCATCTCCAAGGTTTTCAGTTCTGTTCGCCACCACCATCTGGCCAAACCCGAGAAAGTTCCCTTACCAGCATTTGATGTTCTGACCTCTCCAGGCCCGGATATGCCTTATAAAGCCTTATCGCTTCGCTTCGTGCTGCTTCCAGTAGCGTTATGTCAGAAAGCTTTGCCATCTTGAGGTCTGGAAGACCGCTTTGCCTGGTGCCGAAGAACTCCCCCGGCCCCCTCATCTTTAGATCTTCTTCAGCCAGCATAAATCCATTATTGGTTTCCTCTATGATACCCAGCCTTTCCTGGCTCACTTTGGAAGGATTTTGGGCAAGAAGTATACAGTAGCTCTGGTTATCTCCCCTTCCCACTCGCCCCCTAAACTGGTGTAACTGGGAGAGGCCGAATCGGTCGGCACTTTCCACCATCATTACAGTAGCATTAGGAACATCTATACCTACTTCGATTACCGGGGTGGAAACCAGTATATTTAGCTCGGCAGAACGAAAACGCCGCATGATATTGTCCTTATCCATGGAACTCATGCGCCCGTGGATCAGCCCCAGTTTTAGATCAGGAAATACGTTATGGCATAGATGTTCGTATTCGTTAATCGCTGCCTTTGCCTGTACAGCCTCCGATTCCTCAACCAGTGGGCAGAGGATAAAGGCTTGATGGCCCTCTCTTATCTGGCGGCGAAGAAATCCATAGGCGCTATCCCGTTGTCCCGGGCTGAGCCACTTTGTCTTTATCACCTGTCGTCCAGGAGGCAACTCGTCAATAATCGAGAGTTCAAGATCTCCATATAGCGTCAGGGCGAGCGTTCGCGGAATGGGTGTTGCCGTCATTACCAGGATGTGGGGATTAAACCCTTTCTGACGAAGGGTTGACCGTTGGGTAACGCCGAACCGGTGTTGTTCATCTATTGCTGCGAGTCCCAATCTTAAAAAAGAGATGTCCCTTTGAATCAAAGCGTGAGTGCCGATGACTATGTCTACTTCACCAGCTGCAATAAGTCTCTTGATATTGTTCTTATTTTTAACGTTCATGTCGCCGGTAAGTATAGCTATAGTAACCGGTTTATTGAAAAGACCAGTATAACTGTAATAAAGGTGGCCTTCTTTATGCTCTGTCCCGGCTTGGCTAAATAGCTTCCTGATAGTAGCCAGATGTTGCTCAGCAAGTATTTCTGTTGGTGCCATTAATGCTGTTTGAAAACCGTTTTTCACCGCAATTAAAAGGGCGGCTGTGGCAACTATTGTTTTACCACTACCAACTTCTCCCTGTAAAAGGCGGGACATCGGCCGTGTTCTAGCCATGTCGGCTTTTATTTCACCGAGCACTTTTTGTTGAGCATTGGTAAGCTGAAAAGGTAGAGATTTAAGGAAGCTTTCTAGCGCCGAACTGTCGATATGAAGTGCTTTTGCAGGCTGACTCTCTTGCCACTCATGCTTTTTGCGAAGCACACCCAACTGGAGAAGAAAAAGCTCATCAAAAGCAAGGCGCCGCCTTGCCTGGTCTTTAGATTCTGCATTGTCAGGATAGTGAGCCTGGGCTATTGCCCGGGGAAGGTCGAAGAGGTTTTGTCGTTGTCGGATCTCCGAGGGCAGGAAATCCTCTAGGATGGTTGACCAACTGTCGACCGTATTTTTAATGATTTTTCTTACCTGACGGGGGTGAAGGCCCGAAGTCAGATGATATATGGGTACCAGGCGTCCGGTATGAATTAGATCTGTATTGCCTAGTTCCTCCCATTCTGGTGACTCAAATACATATCTGCCATTGAATAGCCTTACCCGCCCGCTTATAGCTATCCGGGTGTTGGGGGTCAGTTTCTTGGCCAAATAAGGGTTATTGAACCATACCACACGTACATTACCAGTCTCATCACCCACTACTGCCTCGGTACTGCGTCGGGTGCCCAGCCTGGTTTCATAGGCTTGCCATACATTCGCAACTATTGTCTCTTCTTCGCCCTCGCAAAGGCTGGATATATGTTTCCGCTGGCTGTAGTCAAGGTGACGATGAGGGAAAAAATAAAGGAGGTCACGTATCGTTTCAACGCCCATTTTTTTAAATCTGGATGCCATACTGCTGCTGATCCCCTTGAGCGTAGTAATAGGCATTTCCACTGAAATGTTTGATAAATCTTCCGCTGCCCTACCTTTTTTAGATCCTTTTCCGAATGGGCGAGTTTTATGCTTGTCTTTGTGTGTTTTGTCAAGCCTATCCAAAAATTCAAGGATATTTTCCACTCGTCTCGCACGCTGCTCTTTGTTCAGTGAAATATAAGTAGGAAGTATCAAATCAGGAATCACGGAAGGAACGTTAAGCTCCAGATTATTGAAAGAACAGTCTGCTTCTTTTTTTAAGCGCTGGAGGAATTTATCAAGACCCCCGATTATAGCTGAGTCGGTATAGCCAAGCTTACGTTCAAGATCAAGGGCCTTTCTTAGTGATCCAGTGTCTATTGACAATCTTATACTCCAATTGATGGATGTTATCAAATAATATTATACTATACGTTCTGGTGTATGAGCAGAGCGCCTATTAATTTCACTTCCTTGACCGGAGTAATCAGGGATTATAAAATGACATCGCTTGATTCAAATGACTAAAAAATATGACGTTGTTATTGTAGGTGGTGGTCCAGCAGGTATTTTTGCTGCTCTGGAGCTAACTCAACAATCAGGACTCGATATATTACTTATTGAGAAGGGTGATGATATTGACCAGCGCTCCAACCTGGTGTCCGGGCTAGGTGGAGCCGGGGCCTATAGCGATGGCAAGCTCACCCTCTCATCAAAGATTGGAGGGTATCTTCAGGAATATTTGGGTGCAGACGGCGTTAATTCTCTGATAAGGTATGTAGATGAGATATATCTTAAATTCGGCGCTCCCAGCAAACTATATGGTATGGGCGATGAGATCGATGCTATTAGCCGAAGGGCGTCCCTTGCTGGCATGCGCCTCATATCGGTGCCGATACGCCACATGGGAACTGAGCGCTGTCGATCCGTGCTCAAGTCTATGCGTGATTTCCTTGCATCACGTTTGGAAATTAAGCTAGGTACGACGGTCTGCTCCCTGGTTACGGAGGACAGAAAAGTCAGAGCTGTAAAGACCGTGGAGGGGGAAAGGTTCGATTGTGATTACGTTATCCTCGCTCCGGGAAGGGAAGGCTCTGACTGGCTTCTGGAGCAGGCTAAACAGAACAATATGTCAATATATAATAACCCTGTTGATGTAGGCGTAAGGGTGGAGGTTCCAGCGGCGGTCACAGAGGGATTAACCGACGTGCTCTATGAAGCAAAGCTGGAATATTCCTCAAAAAGTTTCGATGATCGAGTGCGCACCTTCTGTATGTGCCCTTTTGGTGAGGTAACCCTGGAAGCTACTGGTGGTGTGGACCCAGTAGTTACAGTTAACGGACACAGCTATGCTGGCCGTAAGAGCGAAAATACAAATTTCGCTCTGCTTGTAAGCACCGATTTCACCAAACCATTCCGGGAGCCCATCGCTTATGGTAAATACCTGGCCAGGCTTGCAAACATACTCAGTGGTGGTGTGCTAGTGCAGCGACTGGGTGATCTTATGGAGGGCCATCGGTCTACTCCCGAACGTATCGGCCGGGGTATTGTGAACCCCACGTTGAAAGAAGCTACCCCGGGGGATGTCAGTTTTGTTTTGCCATATCGACACCTCACTGGGATTATCGAGATGATTATGGCGCTGGATAAGCTGGCTCCTGGAATAGGGGAGAGGCATACGTTAATTTATGGGGTCGAGGTCAAGTTCTATTCCTTCAGACCGTGTCTGAGTCCAACCCTTGAAACCGAAGTAGCCAACCTATTCGCTGTAGGTGACGGAGCCGGAGTCAGCCGAAGTTTGGTCCAGGCCTCTGCCTCTGGTGTAATAGCGGCCAGGGAAATATTCAAAAGAAGCGGATCTGGCGTTATTAGCACCGGTCCTGGAGAAATCCGTTCTTCTTGACAGTACAGGCAGTGCTAACTAAAATGAAATTGGTTGGCGTTTCCGCGGCAATGCCCCAAGGGATTGTTTCATATAAGAGGTTTTTTGGTGCATATGGAGGTTAAAATTGGAAAATAGCATAAAAACTAAACTTGAAGCTGATATGCGGCAGGCGATGAGGGATCGGGATGATCTGAAGCGCTCCGTGTTGCGCTTACTTCTAGCCGCAATCAAGAATGCGGAGATAGAGAAGCGGGATAGCCTGGAAAATAGTGAAATTTTAGGCGTTATAGCCAAGGAGGCCAAACAGCGTGATGAGAGTATCGAATCATTCAAACAAGGCGGACGTCAGGATCTTGTAGAAAAAGAAGAGGCGGAACTGAGTGTGCTCAGGCAATATCTGCCTCGGCAGCTTTCACGCGAGGAAATCATAACTGAGGCGCGGCGTATTATCGAAGAAGTAGAGGCGAAGAGCCAGCGTGATAAGGGAAAAGTGATGTCTAAGATTATTCCCCTTCTAAAAGGGAAAGCAGACGGTAAAGAAGTAAACGAAATCGTGACAGAGCTGCTCAATGGCTAGTAAACTGAATTTTTTATCTCCAATTTGTTTTTCATTTCTGCATCGTATTTTTCGAATCTTCTAATGATAAAATGGTAGCGGTTTAATGCATAGAATCGAGGTCCGTTTCAAGAACCACCTGCCTGATGCCAGAGGTTTACAGCTGATCAAAGATATCACTGATCTGGGCATCAGTTCGGTACTATTTGTCCGGGTAGTCGATATATACTGGCTTGATGCCGAACTGGACAATGACAAACTAGAGCTTATCTGCGCCTCTTTGCTGGCGGATCCAGTGACGCAGGATTACAGGTATGACCGTTGCCTTGGCTTCGAGGATGAGAAATCTGAAGAAATCCATAGCATAGAGGTTACCTATAATGCTGGAGTCACGGATCCCGTTGAGAGCACTGTTCTCAAGGCGATCGGTGATCTTGGAATATGTGATGTCAGGGCAGTAAAGACGGCACGAAAATATCTGATAAGTGGCCAGTTGGATGGCCAGCAACTAAAGATTATTTGTAACAGATTGCTGGTTAACCCGATTATCCAGCATATATCGGGCGGGGAACTTTTAAGTTTTCCTTCTCCTCCCGTCTTCCAGTTTGAGCTGAAACAGGTGGACCTGAAACGTGAAGGTAATCAGTTCGGATTCAACGGCAAAGAACTGGCTGCCATCATTGATTATTTCGGGAAGCAGGGGAGAAACCCAACCGATGCTGAGATGGAGACCATCGCCCAAACATGGTCCGAGCACTGCGTACATAAGACTTTTAAAGCCAAGATCACAATGGACCATGAGATCATAGACAACCTGATCAGGGAGACTATAATGAAGTCTACCAGGGAGTTGGGAAAACCATGGTGTTTATCGGTATTTTCTGATAATGCCGGGGTAATAGACTTCGATGGTAGATATGCGTTGTGCTTTAAGGTAGAGACTCACAATCATCCGTCCGCAATCGAACCCTATGGAGGGGCAGCCACGGGTATTGGTGGGGTTGTACGTGATCCATTGGGTACCGGGCTGGGGGCAAAACCTATATTGAATACAGACGTTTTTTGCTTTGCCCCTCCTGATCTCAAGTATGAAAAGCTTCCCGCCAATGTCCTTCACCCGCGCCGTATCTTTAAAGGCGTCCGGGCCGGAGTGGCCGATTATGGTAACCGCCTAGGAATACCAACCCTCAATGGTGCAGTGCTTTTCGATGAGCGTTATGTGGCAAATCCTCTGGTATTCTGTGGCACATTGGGAATTATGCCCCGTGAATATGTATTCAGCGGTCAGCAGCAGCCAGGCGATCTGGTTATTGTTGTGGGTGGCAGGACTGGACGCGATGGTATTCACGGCGTAACCTTTGCCTCTGAGCAACTGACCCATGAATCCAGCGCCACATCATTGAGTGCGGTGCAGATCGGCAATCCTATCGTAGAAAAAAAGGTTATCGATGTTTTGCTCAAGGCGAGGGACCGACAGTTATACTCCAGGATAACTGACTGTGGCGGAGGCGGTCTTTCCTCGGCTGTTGGGGAGATGGGCGCTAGTACTGGTGTACGGGTGTATCTCGACAAGGTTCCTCTGAAATATTCAGGACTATCCTATTCCGAGATATGGATTTCGGAGTCGCAGGAGAGAATGTTACTTGCTGTCCCGCCGGAATGTGTAGCAGAACTCCTGGAACTATTTGCCAGTGAAGATGTTGAGGCGGCAGTTATCGGTGAATTTACCGGTGATCATAGACTGAAGCTTTTTTATCAGGGCCATATGGTATGCGATCTGGATATGAAATTCCTTCACCACGGGATACCTCAGGTAGAGCGGCAAGCCTTCTGGCGGCAGCCGATCCACAAGGAACCGGAATTTGAATGTCCGGGAGATCTCGGTGGGGCATTAATCGATATACTCAATTCATGGAATGTATGTAGCAAGGAATGGGTGATTCGTCAGTATGATCACGAGGTTCAGGGTGGCAGCGTACTGAAACCGCTGGTGGGTAAGGAGAATGATGGTCCCGGGGATGCAGCTGTTGTTCAACCAGTTCACGATACCGAAAAAGGTGTGGTTGTTGCTTGTGGCATTAACCCAAGATACGGCGAGATTGATCCTTATTGGATGGCAGCCTCGGCGGTGGATGAAGCACTTCGCCAGATTGTCGCTGTAGGCGGTGATCCCGCCCGGACCGCGCTATTGGATAACTTCTGCTGGGGTAATGTCCAGCAACCTGATGTACTTGGCGCTCTGGTAAGGGCTGCCCGTGCCTGCTACGATATATCTGTTGCCTATGAGAGCCCCTTTATTTCTGGTAAGGATAGCCTCTATAACGAGTTCGAAGAAGCGGGCAAGATCATCTCTATTCCTCATACCTTGCTTATATCTGCGGTGAGCATTATCGAAAATGTCAATAGAGCTGTGTCTATGGACTTCAAGGATGCTGGCAATATTATTTATGTTGTAGGTGATACCTGGAATGAACTGGGTGGTTCGGAGTATTTAAGAATACATAATCTCATTGGCAACAGTGTACCCAAGTTGAGACCCCGTCAATCGAAATGGTTAATGGATAGGCTGGCTAAGGCTGTTTCTCGGGGGCTGGTCAGATCCTGTCATGATTGCAGCGAAGGAGGAATAGCGGTTGCCCTTGCCGAGATGGCATTTGCTGGTGGATTGGGGGCTCTGGTTCATCTGAAGTCGGTACCGCTGGGAGAAGAGATTGATAGAGACGATCTTGTCCTCTTTTCGGAATCAAATAGCCGCTTTCTTGTCGAGATTAGTCCGGAAAAAGAGGACGACTTTGTAAGGATCATGAAAGATGGGATTAGCTTTGCTGCTGTAGGTCAGGTCGTTGATTCTGGCGCATTGGAGATATATGGTCGAAAGGGGAGTCGGGTTATATACGAGAGGATCCAGGATCTCAAAGAGGCCTGGCAAAAGCCAATGAGGTGGTAAATTCTAATGGGTAACGTAAGAACGTTAATACTACGCGCTCCAGGGACAAATTGCGATTTAGAAACATCCCTGGCCTTTCAGCATGCTGGCTCAACTGTTACCCTGGCACATATCAACCAGTTAGTCAGACGGGAGGCGGTTCTTTCCGAGTTTCAGATTTTTGTAGTTCCCGGAGGTTTTACCTATGGTGATGATATTAGTGCAGGTAAAGTACTTGCAAACGAGCTCAAATTGAAGCTCGGTGGCGATATCCGGGATTTTATTGACAGTGGTGGATTGATACTGGGAATATGTAACGGTTTTCAGGTCCTTGTAAAGGCCGGATTTCTGCCCGGCGGTGACCGGGCAATAACTCTTAGCGGAAACGATTCTGGCCGATTTGAATGCCGCTGGGTTTATCTTAAAGTAAACGCTGCCAGCCCCTGTCTATTTACTGATGGTATCGAGCGAATGTATTTACCGGTAGCAAACGGAGAGGGTAAGGTTGTAATTGACAGCGAATCGCTGCCTGAGTCAAAGGTAGTTCTTACATATGTCGATGAGTGGGGAGCCGAAAACCCTGGTTATCCCGATGACCCTACCGGATCAGAAGGCCATATTGCCGGCATCTGTGATTCAACGGGCCGAGTATTTGCGCTTATGCCGCATCCCGAGCGACACATCAGAGGTACTCAGCATCCCCGGTGGACAAGAAAGAAAACGGATAAATATGGCGATGGATTTTCCATATTTTTGAATGCCGTTAAGTGGGCAAAAAAGATGTAAAAACCATTTATAACCTGATATAGTTTTACTCAAGTTCGTGGCTTTTCTTTCTTCCGGCATCAATTGCATCCCATGGCAATGTCATATCGGCTGGCCACTTTTGATGAGCATAGAATTCAACATCAATGTTGTGTTTATCGACCGCCGCACGCCAGTTAGATAGGGATGACTCATTCATGGTTAGCAGTACCTCGGCTATATCCTGGTTGCCCCGGGCAAAGATAGCTTGGATCTCAGCCCATGCTGGACTTTCACCCTTCACTCTGATGCCTTGGCGCTGAAGGCCTGTTTTAATTATAGATAAACGATAGTTAAGTATTTCCAGCGGCGCCATAGGTAGTCGCTGGAAAGGTGTGTTAGCTTTGGGCACAAAAGGGGATAACTTTACGGTTACTCGGGTACCGCTGCCAATCTGGTCAATGATTTTTTTACCCTCTGTGGTTATTTTTATAATATCTTCGATATCTTCATCTCTCTCTCCCGGTAGGCCGATCATAAAATAGAGCTTTATCTGTCTGATACCTGCCCTGGCGGTCATATCTATTGCTTTAAGGATATCCTCTTTTGAAATACATTTATTAATAGTCCGGCGCATTTGGCTAGAACCAGCCTCGGGCGCGAAAGAGATCGATTGCGATTTTCCTTCTGCCAAAGCCTGTATTAAAAATGGAGAAAGCGGTTTCATGCGAATAGAACTTATGGATAGATTGGCTCCCCTATGGCGGAGCCGGCTTACAAGTTCTTCTATTTGTGGATGATCGGTAACTGCCGGACCGACGAGTCCTAGTCGCTTTTTATACTTTAGGCCCTCTTCTGCCTGATCTAAGAGGCTTCCAATTGATCGGAAACGCACGGGACTAAAAATATTACTCACCATACAGAATCGACATCCCCAGTTACAGCCTCTACCTACCTCGATGAGGTATAAGCTTCCAAGCTCGGTATCACTGGTAACTACAGTAGAGGCCACCGGAAAGCTATCAAGGTCTTTTGCCCACTGGCGACATACCTGTTTGACCTGATGATAATGCGGAGTGTAAATGCCTTCTAACGAGGATAGCTCCTCGATGATTCTATCACGGTTGCTTCCGATACCGTCGATGAATATTTCCATCATTTTTGGCAGTATCGGCTCCGCCTCTCCAATACACATGAGGTCAAATAAAGGGGAGAGGGGTAGCGGATTGGTTGTAACGCAGGGGCCACCAGCTATTATAAGCGGATATTCTTCGTTGCGATCGGCAGCGCGGGGTGGAATTCCGCTAGCCCTGAGAACATTGACCACATTGATATAATCGATTTCATAGTTTATAGAGAACATTAGCAGTGAGAAGCCAGGAAGTGGTCTTTGTGATTCCAGGCTCATAGGAAAAGCTGTACTTCGGTGACGTCCTTTTTCCCAGAACACCCTTTCACAGACTATTCCTGAATGGCTATTAAGCATTCGGTAAAGTGCATGTATACCCAGACAGGACATTCCTATATAATAAGAGTTGGGGTATATAAGGGCGATCGGGAGCCTACCGCCCCAGTCTTTAATGGTGTTTCCGTGTTCCCTGGAGAGATATCTCCTTGCCTTCCTGATCTCATCCCAGCTCATAAACCATTACTTACCTGGTTTGCTCGTTTCTTTCCAGCACCCTTTGAGGAAGCGTGAGTTAATCTTTATTACCCGGTCGGCAACCGTCCTCAATCTCTGGGAGGTGCTTTCTTTTCCGAACAGTGCTACCTCGACATGCTTCCCGTTGTCCTTCACTGACTGTAGAGCACCGACAAAATCGTTATCGCCAGCAACAAGAATGGCCACATCATAGTTGTTCTTGAAACTGTGGGTAAGCATGTCGGTGGCCAGTTGAACGTCGACCCCCTTTTCATATGGAGGGCTATTAGGCCAGTTATAGTAGACCAGGCGACCTATACGTAGTTCAGTATAGGGGACAGAATTTACACTATTAAAGAAGGCTTGCTGGTTTCGATATCTTTCCGGTTCCTGTTTTAGGCCTACCCTGGCGTTGTAGTAATAGATTCTGACCAGCGGGCGTTTCCGAAGGAGCTTATTACATAGCTTGCCGATATCGATATCCGTCCTTTTTGCAAATGTCTTCAGGGAATGGTAGAGGTTGCTACCGTCGATGAAAACCATTACCCGCTCAGATTTATCTGCCATACATCACCTCTTCTCTGGCAGCGTGTCTATTATTGAATAAGTATATAGCTTGCGGGGAGAAATTGCGAATAAAGTCAACAAAGTAGAGTGCTTGAGGAATGATGTATTTGGCTGATGCAGGGATTTGCTTCCTAATCCTGTGCAGAATGGAAACCTATCTGCGGCTTGTGTGGCTGGTCCGCTTCAGTTATCTTACCAAATTTTCCTTCATATTTGTCCAGATTATCCTTCAGGGCGGATATCATCCTTTTCATGTGACCCGGACTGGTAATTACACGCGCCGTTACCGAACCGATGGGCGGTGTTATCATCATGAAGTCCACGATAAATTCTTCCCTGGTGTGTGTAACAAACATATTGTTTGAATAAGCACCTCCCCTCAGGGCTTCGGGAAAGGTTATTTTTACCTGCTGTTTGTTAGTCTTGTCGGTCATAACAATATTCTCCTTACCCTTTAATAGCATCAGCACTTAGTATAGCCGCAGTTCGGACAGACGAAGCATCCTTCCTGATAGACGAGCAGGTTACCGCAATCAGGACATTGTCCGGCCAGGTTCTTGACCAAGCCGAAATCTTCCATTCTGGGTTTTCCTTCATATCCGGTTGTGTGCTTTTCCAGCACACTGGCGATCGCATCGGCACAGGAAAGTATTGACTTCCCCTGCTCCCAGGCGATAGAGGGGCAACGGATGCCCCGTAGCTGTCTCGTAATGGACATAACATCGACTCCAGAGCGCAGGGCAAGGGAGATCAAACGACAGATGGCCTCAAGTTGTGCTGAAGCACAACCTCCGGCCTTACCCAGGCTGGAGAAGACTTCACATATACCCCTGTCGTCGGAATTTATAGTGACATAAAGGTTGCCACAACCAGTGGTCAATTTTTCTGTGACGCCGGATGTGGTCTTGGCCCTTTTTCTTGGCACAAGTATCGGATGTTCAACCTTTTTCGTCTTGCCGGTGGTTAGGACCTGCCCCTCCCGGCTTCCGTCACGGTAGATCGTTATTCCTTTCAAACCGGCTTCATAAGCCATCATGTATACCCTGCCTATGTCTTCCACAGTTGCCTCTCTGGCAAAATTAACTGTTTTAGATACAGCATTATGGGTAAACCTCTGAAATGCGGCTTGCATTTTAATGTGCCATTCTGCCTTAATATCGTGGGCGGTGACAAAAACCGTCTTGACGTTATCCGGAACTCCGTCTATTTCGCGCAGGCTGGTGCCTTCTGCCAGCTTTCTCATAAGCTCATCAGAAAAGAATTCCTGTTTTTTTGCCACCTCTTCGAAATAGGGATTTACCTCGATAAACTCGTCGCCGTCCAATATATGGCGTTTATAGCTCAGCGCGAACAGTGGTTCGATGCCGCTCGAGCAACCAGCGATTATGCTGAGCGTACCGGTGGGAGCAATAGTGGTACAGGAGGCATTTCTTACCCTGACTCCATCAGGGCTGTCATAGATACTTCCTTCAAAGGCAGGGAAAACTCCCCTTTCTTTGGCTAACTCTTCAGAGGCCCTGGTGGATTGTTCAGTAACGAAACTCATGATCTCGGAGGCAATATCCAGCGCTTTCTTCGAATCATAGGGAACGTCCAGCATTATTAACATGTCAGCAAACCCCATAACGCCGAGCCCGATTTTTCTCGTTTTTTTGGTCATTTTCTCTATTTCTGGCAGTGGAAACTTGTTGACCTCGATGACGTTATCCAGAAAACGCACCGCTTTTTTAATTGTTTCAGAAAGTTTTGGATAGTCAATAGTGCAAACACCGTCTTCGACGCGCATCATTCTGGATAGGTTAATTGAACCAAGGTTACATGATTCATAGGGAAGAAGAGGTTGCTCTCCACAGGGATTGGTACTTTCAATCCTACCAAGGTGTGGGGTTGGGTTGTCATCATTTATACGGTCAATAAAGACGATGCCGGGATCCCCTGTTTTCCATGCCATACTAACCAGTTTATCGAACACTTCTTTAGCGTTGAGCTTTCCTGCCGGTTCTCCTGTGTGTGGATTAATCAAGTCATAGTCTGTCCCGGCCTTAACTGAATCCATAAATTCTCCTGTCACCGCAACGGAGATATTGAAATTTGTTAGAGAGGTCAGGTCTTCCTTGGACATAATAAACTTAATTATGTCCGGGTGGTCGATACTGAGTATGCCCATATTTGCGCCCCTTCGCATACCCCCCTGCTTTATGACATCGGTGGCAACATCAAATGCACGGATAAATGATACGGGGCCGCTGGCCACACCCCCGGTTGAGCCCACTCTGTCGTCCTCGGGCCTTAATCTGGAAAAGGAAAAACCGGTTCCACCACCGCTCTTGTGAATCATTGCCGTGTTCTTAACTGCATCGAAAATTGATTCCATGGAGTCCTCAACGGGAAGCACAAAACAGGCTGATAGTTGACCCAGCTCTCGTCCAGCATTCATCAGGGTTGGGGAATTGGGCAAAAACTCTAGGCTGCTCATCAACCGGTAGAATTCCTCCTCTACTGTTCCTATATCGGCTTTGGGATTGTATATTGTTTCGGCAGATGCAATTGCGCTGGCTATCCGGTGGAACATTTCATCCGGGGTTTCCGCGGGCACACCTTCGGCATCTTTTTTAAGATATCTACGCTCCAGGACTCGGAGGGCATTTTCGGTAAGGCTCGCCCCGATCGCTTTTTTAACCTCTGCACTTGTACCGGTGGGTTTCATTTCCGCCTCCTTGTCCGTTTCTTCTGTATCTGAAATCTCTTCCAGTTCCTTACTTGCAAGTATATCCTCAACAATAGCCTGAATCTCGGTACTGCTTGGTAGACGCGAGGGTTTACGTTGCTGTCTGGTTACCATATCTTCCATACCAGGGAGGGGTTGTTCTGTACCCGCCAGCGGCAATTGTTCCAGGCGTTCAATTACTTCTGACGTAAGCTGTTCTACCAGGGTGCGGTCCGCAATCCCCATCGATTCGGCAGCAGAAAAGACGATTCGGGCTATTCTAGTATGGTCCATTCGCTTAGTACTACCGCTATGTCCATCTATATTCTTCATTTGTTATGCCTACCTTGACCAGATAGTGTTATCGCTGCCTCATCCGGAATCAACGGTAACTGGTTTATATTGATGTCTTTTGCTGATCCATCTTTGATCAGGCAATCAAGTTCGTTTTTCAAGGCAGTGATATCGGCAAAGTCCCGGTAGACACTGGCAAAACGGATATATGCGATGTGATCCAATTCTTTGAGTCCGTTGACTACCATGTCGCCGATAACAGCACTTGATATCTCTGGTTTCCCCAGCTGGTATAGCCGAGACTCGATCTTGTCAACAAGTGCATCCACTGCTCCGGCAGGAAGGGGTCGCTTTTCACAAGCCTTGCGTATGCCGGAAAGCAGTTTCTCGCGATTGAATTCTTCGCGACGTCTGTCTTTCTTTACCACAAAAAGGCTGGGTGTCTGTAATTTTTCATATGTAGTATATCGGGTTCCACAATTCGCACACTGCCGCCGGCGACGTACCCCATCGCTAGCATCACGTGAATCAATAACCCTGGAATCAAGATGACCGCAATAAGGACATTTCATATAACACCACATTATATAGTATACAGGATTAAAAGATAACACAATATATAGTATTTGTCAATACTTTTTAGGCAGTTTAAATAATTCATCTCGGCAATGGATAAGGCATATAGAGGAATTAATTTTCTGCCAGCGCTGTATCCATTCTCCGGCAAATTATGACTGGAAACAAATAACGAATTGATGTTCAAGGAACTTTAATGTAACTTTGGCCCGCGGCTGTTGAGCGGATCAAGACCACAGATCACGACGGTCTATCACACGTCTTGCTTTGCCTTCTGTACGCGGAATGGTTCCTGGATCGACCAGTTTTATCCTCGCCGAAATACCCAGTACACTACTCAGTTCTCTATATAGTTTTTTCTCCAGATCCTTTAAGGCAGCTGGGCCAACCACGGAATCGGTGTTATCTATCTCACTCCATATTTCGATATCATCCAAATGGTATCGCCTGTCCACAACTATCTGATAGTGCGGAGCCAGACCATCTATGGAGAGAAGGACACTTTCTACCTGGGTGGGGAAGATATTTACACCCCGTACTATGAGCATATCATCGGTGCGGCCATGCACTTTGGACATGCGAACCATGGTACGTCCACATTTGCAGGTTTCATGGTTAAGTGTAACCAGGTCATGGGTCCTGAAACGTATCATCGGCATTGCCTCTTTGGTAAGCGTGGTCAGGACCAGCTCGCCCTGGGCACCGTTGGGAAGCGACTCCCCGGTATTCGGATCTACTATCTCCGCATAGAAATGATCTTCCCAGATGTGTAGGCCGGCCTTATACTGGCATTCGCAGCTGACCCCGGGTCCCATTAGCTCGGTCAATCCATAGAAGTCTATAGCGGTCAGACCGAGTCTGGACTCTATTTCTTTTCTCATGGGCTCTGTCCAGGGCTCTGCACCACACATGGCTAGTCTCAATCCGGTGTTCTTCAGGTCGACGCCCATTTCCTCAGCTTTGTCCGCAAGCACCAGGGTGTAAGATGGTGTACAGGTGATGACCGTTGTGCCCAGGTCCTGGATGAGCATTATCTGACGTCTGGTATTGCCAGCTGAAGTTGGGATGACAGTTAAGCCGATTTTCTCCCCTCCATAGTGGAAGCCTAGACCACCCGTAAATAGACCGTAACCATATGCATTCTGCATTATATCATCACTTTTAATTCCGGCAGCGGTGAGGCTTCTTGCCATTAGGCTGGACCAGGTTTCGATATCATTGGAGTTGTAGGTAGCTACAATTGGCTTACCCGTTGTCCCTGACGATGCGTGTACCCTAACAACTTGGGATAGGGGTATCGCCGTCAATCCGTAGGGATAATTGTTGCGGACGTCATCCTTGCTGACGAATGGTAGTCGGGCTATGTCTTTTAGTGATCTTATATCCTGTGGCGTAACATTCGCTTCCTGGAAACGGTGCTGATAAAAAGGTATCCTTTCGTTGACATAAGATACTTTTTCTTTGAGCCTCTCCAGCTGCATGTTCTCCAGTTCTGTTCTGGGCATCTTTTCATACACAGGATCCCACATATCCATAAAGCAAACTCTCTTTTTGTTGAAATATAATCCTTAATAGATATAGTTACATGATCAGTCAGGGACAAAAGTTATATTTGGAGACTCGGACCTTATTCCGCTTGAAGAGATCTCACCAGGGGCTTTCCTTCTTTTTTAGAGCGGCGATAAGGTCGTCGAGGCGGATCGCGGCCAACGTTAACGTTTGCATGGTGCCCTTACCGCTGAGCCTTGTTGCCAGCTTGGCGACATCCTCATTACTCGGTGCCTCTAGTATAGTAACAAAATCATACTGGCCAAGTAGAGCATACTGGGCAATAATCCGGGCACCCATGAATTCGACTTCCTTATTAATCTCCCTGAGGGTCTCAGGGTCTTCATCTGTAGCTTTTCGTCCTTCATCGGTAAGACTGGTAAGCATTAGATAAACAGACATCATTACCTCCTGCCGGATTCTGATATATATTATGTAGCTGCGGATAATCCGTTTGTCAACATCATAAAGGAATGCTTTTTGTCTGTAATTATTAAACTGCTGTGTTATAATATGCGAAATGACAAAACTTCTTTCCGGAAACGAGGCTCTCGCACTGGGAGCCTACCATGCTGGCGTTGAGGTAGCTACTGCCTATCCAGGAACCCCCAGCACGGAGATTCTCGAGACAATTGCACAATTTAGAGATATCTATGCCGAGTGGTCGACCAATGAAAAGGTGGCTGTTGAGGTGGCCATGGGGGCATCTTATGCAGGTGCAAGATCTCTGGTATCCATGAAACATGTTGGGCTCAACGTAGCCAGTGATCCATTTATGGCTGTTTCCATGACCGGGGTGGGAGGGGGATTGGTTGTCATAACGGCGGATGATCCCGGCATACACAGTTCCCAAAATGAGCAGGATAATCGGCACTATGCCAGACTGGCAAAGGTTCCGATACTGGAGCCCAGCGATAGTCAGGAAGCGTATGATTTTGTGACCCGGGCTTTTAAGATAAGTGAATCTTTTGATACGCCGGTAATGTTACGCAGTACAACCCGAATATCGCATACCAGATCCGTGGTAAAGCCGAATGTTAACGGAAGAGAGGTAACCAGAGAAGGCGGGTTCAGCTACCAGCCGGAAAAATATGTCATGGTGCCCGCCTATGCTAGAAACAGACATAGTATAATTGAAGAACGGCTGGCAAAGCTGGCCCTATATGCAGACGAATGTACGCTAAATCAGGCCATCTTACTCAGCCACAGTCTGGGAATAGTAACGAGCGGTATAACATATCAGTATGCCAGAGAGGTGTTTCCCAGGGCGTCTTTCCTGAAGCTGGGGATGGTATATCCTCTCCCAGAGAAATTAATACGTAACTTTGCGAAATATGTGAAAAAACTCGTTGTCATTGAAGAACTGGATTCTTTTTTAGAAGACAATATACGCGCGATGGGGATCAGGGTTAGAGGGAAGGATTTTATCCCCCGTACAGGTGAATTGAATCCTGATATTATTGAAGATAGGGCGCGCACCTTTGGCCTTTTGGGTAAAACCCCATTCAAAAAGAAGCCAGAAGGAGGCCCTGCATTGCCAACGAGAAATCCCCGTTTATGCCCGGGGTGCCCGCATACAGGTTTACTATTTGTTCTAGGCAGCATTGGACGACGTATAAACGCAGTAAAGGGTGAGAAAACCGTAGAACATGACTTAATAATAACCGGGGATATTGGTTGCTATACTCTCGGTGTTTATCCTCCATTGAATACAATGGATACCTGTGCCTGTATGGGGGCCAGTATCGGCCAGGCCATAGGCATAGCGAAAACACACTACGCCGGTAGGGTAGTCGCTATTATTGGCGATTCTACCTTTCTTCACTCAGGTGTAACGCCATTAATCGACGCTTATTACAATAAGGCAGATATCACGGTAGTAATTTTAGATAACCGCACTACCGCAATGACGGGCCATCAGGAACACCCCGGTACTGGTGTTACCGCACAGGGCGAGCGGACCGAAACGGTGTGGCTCGAAAGGCTTGTTCACGGCATAGGTATTGACAGAGTGAGCGTAGTCGATGCCTTTAATATTAAGAAATTGAAAAGCACACTTAAGGTTTCCTTGAGTAACCCCGGCCTATCGGTTATAGTAGTGCGTGGCGCTTGCTCGGTACGCTTGCCGAAGCCATCCGAGGCGATTAGGGTCGACACGGAGAGGTGCAACCAGTGCGGTCTCTGTCTGGCACTGGGCTGCCCAGCTCTTCAGAGAAGGGACGGCAGGATTTTTATCGATGTAGCTCTCTGTGCAGGGGATAAGTGTGCACTATGCCAGCAAATATGCCCACGCCGGGCTATCGTGCCCGATGTCAAACTCAGTAGCGAGGAATTATGAAGTACCTCAACCTTCTGCTTACAGGAGTTGGTGGCCAGGGTATAATTATGGCCGGCAATATAATTGGTGAAGCCGCGCTTGCCTCGGAATATGATATCAAAAAGACCGATTCCATTGGAATGGCTCAGCGCGGAGGCAGTGTTGTCAGTCATATACGTCTTGGCAGGAAAGTCCATTCGCCCTTAATCAGGGAGGGATATGCCGATATTATGTTAGCTATGGAGAAATTGGAGGCAGCCAGGTGGGGCAACTACCTACGTTCAGACGCTAATGTCATTATTAATGACTATGTTCTACCACCTCCATCGGTTAGCCTGGGTAGTGAGAAATATCCCCTCGATTCAGAGGTAATGGATTTTATTAAACGACGACATGGACGTATATATCTTGTCAATGCCATTAAATACGCCGAGTCGTTGGGCAATATCAGGACTTTTAACATATTCTTACTTGGTTGCGCTTCACTATTTATGCCGTTTAAGGTAGATATCTGGAAAAAGGCCATTGAGCGATGCGTACCGGAAAAGATGGCTTTAATTAACTGCACCGCTTTTGAGCTTGGAAGAAAGGAGCTTCGGAATATGCGGTCTTTAAAAGGTTGCGTTACTCTATAATAATAATAGATATAGATAAGGAAAGCTGTTATGAAGGAGGGGCGTTGAAGGAAAATATCAGTGAGGAGAATATCTCATTATTAAGAGAGAAGGAAAAGGATGACCTGATCGCATCCTTTCTTGATATGAAGCTTCTAGATATAGAATCAGGTTATGCGAAAGTATCCATCAAATTGAAAAAAGAATACCAGAATTCCACGGGATTGATCTTCGGTGGAATTATTATGGCGGTGGCAGATCAGGCTTTTGCCTATGCTTCTAATTCGTTGGTTTACCCCAGTCTTGCCTCCCAATTCAATATCCACTTCGTTGCTGCCGCATATGTCGGCGATGAGCTTACGGCCGAATGCAGGGTGTTGAAGAGCGGCAGGCGGGTGGGAATCTCCGAGATAAAAGTAACCAACCAGGATGGAAAGCTCATTGCAAAGTCAACTGGTACAACTATTCCTGTTACTGGTATCGAAAAATAGAATAATTACTCTACATCTTAGAAAATTCATGTTGACATCGTGAACGGGGATATGCTAAGCTACTCGCTATTAGCTGGGATTACTCGCAGTGAGGAAGTATGTCCGAGATGAACAGTTGGGGGAGACTGGTTAAATTCATCTTTATTGAGCGCACTTGAGTGCGCTTGGGGGATGGTATGTAATATTAATTATGTAGTTAGATATATACAGATGTTTTGACCACATACCTCCCCTTATGGGAGGTTTATTTGTTAGTAAGGGCTGTGAAATACTCTAACGGCTTTGACGGGGGAAGACAGAGGAATTGAATTATATATCTTCGATAGAGCTTGATGCGCTTCCCAAGCTGGCGAAGTGGAATTTCCAAACAAGGGGATCCCGAGTAGCGATTTGTATTAAAAAGTTCGGAATCTGGCAGCGTTATACCTGGAAAGAATACTATGAGATGGTAAAATATCTCTCACTTGGACTTATCAGCCTGGGTCTGCAATCAGACGATGTGGTTTGCATTATCGGGGACAACAAGCCGGAGTGGGTATGGGGTGAATTGGCAACGCAGGCAGCTGGTGGCATGGCTACCGGTGTTTTTGTAGACTCTATTCCCTCCGAAGTTAGTTATATCGCCTTTCATAGTAATGCCAGATTTGCCATAGTAAATGACCAGGAACAGGCCGACAAATTTCTCGAGATCAGGGACAAATTACCTTCTCTGGAAAGGATTATATACTGGAATCCCAAAGGTCTCAAAGATTACGATGACCCTCTCCTTATAAGTTTTGCTGAAGTGGTTGAGATAGGTAAAGATCAAGAAAAAAAATTCCCCGGAATTTTTGAGCAGGCAATAGACAAATTGAACGGTGAGAAACCGGCTTTCATTTATTATACTGCGGGTACTACAGGTTTGCCGAAAGGGGCAGTACTCAGTCACCGCGCCCTTATAAATACTGGCAAAGCTTTTCTCAGCCGATATCAGATTGGCGAAAGCGACGATTTGCTCTCTAATTTTCCAGCTGCATGGGTGGGCGATGGTTTTTTTGCAACCGTACCGCATTTGATGACAGGGGCTGTATTAAATTTTCCCGAAGAACCTGAGACCATTTCAACAGATATCCGCGAAGTCGGACCGAGTTTGATGGCAAATGGCCCCCGGCAATGGGAATCGATTGTGAATAACATACGGGAAAAAATGAGCTATGTCGGAAGGTTAAAACGTATGGCGTGGCGGACTTTTCTGCCCATAGGATATGAGATGGCGGACATGCGTTTCCTGGGGAAAAAGCCCGGTTTTTGGTTACGTCTCCGGCACGCAGTAGCACAATGTGCGCTTTTAAGGCCTCTTCGAAATCGGCTGGGCTGGAGCCGTGTTAAATTCGCTATAACGGGAGGCTCTGTACTCAGTCAGGATATCTTTAGGATGGTCCATGCCATCGGTATCGAACTCAGACAGAACTATGCGACCACTGAAGCGGGCTTTGTTTCCTGTCACCGGGGTGGCGAAATTAAGCCCGAGACTGTAGGAAGGCCAGTCGTTGGTGCTGAGTTAAGGATTTCGCAAAGGGGGGAACTACTGGTACGAAGCCAAAATATATTTAATGGCTATTATAAAGATCGGGCAAAGACAGATCAGGTGTTGGTAAACGGGTGGTGCCGTACGGGCGATGCCGCAAATATCGGTGAGGATGGACATCTAATATTCATGGATCACCTCGAACACATGGGGGAATTGCGTGCAGGGGTAAAATACTCTCCTCAATACATCGAGGGCAGGCTGCGCTTTAGCAAATATATCAGGAATGCTGTGGTCATCGGAGGTAAAAACCGGGACTTTGTATCAGCGCTGATTAATATAGATGTAGCTTCAGTTAGAAAATGGGCGGAACACTATAGATTGCCCTGTACGAGTATTCTTGACCTGTGTCAGCGAAAGGAGGTGGCTGAATTGGTCGCAAAGGATCTCACCCTGGTAAATGGCTATTTGCCGGAAGCGGCTGGCGTAAAAAGGTTTGTTTTGCTTCACAAAGAGTTCGATGCTGATGAAGCCGAGTTCACGCGTACAAGAAAGCCCAGACGGGCGTTAATTGAAGATAAGTACAGAGAGTTGATCAAGGCTATATACATTTCCAAAAATGAGGTCGAAATTGGTGATTCTAAAACCCCTTATGCTGATACAGGTGCTAAATTAACTAATAAGATAAAAATCTGGACAGTAGGGTAGCGCAGAATATCATGGCTGAACTTATCCAGTTCGTAATTACCGGCATTACTGTAGGGATGGTCTATAGCCTGATTGCACTGGGGTTTGTCCTGGTCTGGAAATCGAGTGGCGTGGCCAACCTTGCCCTGGGTCAGCTGGTACTGGTATTTTCATGGTTTACCTATGGAATGCTTGTTCAGGTCGGTCTCCCTTTCTGGCTCGGTTTTATTCTCGTCGTCCTGTTTGCTCTTGGTATGGGATGGCTGATTGAGAGAGCCGCACTCCGACCACTTATCACTCAACCTATTCTATCTCTGATAACAGTGACTCTCGGCGTAGCCTTTTTTATTCAGGGCGCGGTCAGTTTTATATGGCCGAAAAGCGTTGCTGCCCTGCCTGCCCTTTTTCCTCAGGAGCCAGTCCGTATCGGCGTGGCGGTTGTCTCGCAAGAGTATCTTTGGGCAGCCGCAATTTCGCTGATACTGTTTGGCGCTCTTTCTCTATTTTTCAAGTATCACAAAATGGGTATCGTAATGAGGGCGGTTGCAGACGATAAAATGGCGGTGCAGGCATGTGGAATACAGGTTACCAGGCTGTTCTCCCTGTCTTGGATGTTAGCCTGTGTGCTGGCTGCAATCGGTGGTATCCTTATGTCTAGTATTGGAGGTATTACATTTGGACTCGTTGAGACGGGGCTCAAATCCTTTTCGGTTGTTATACTGGGCGGGCTTGATTCATTCCTTGGTGCAATAATTGCCGGGCCTATAATAGGCCTTGCAGAGAACCTCGGTGGCGGTTATCTTACACCCCTCACCTGGCCTGGCATTAAGGAAGTGATTCCTTTTATCATTATAATCGTTGTTATGTTTATCAGACCCCATGGACTTTTCGGAGAGAAGCGTATAGAGAGGGTTTAATATTGGAGCAGGCGACAGGTGTGCGGAGTTACAGCTACCGCCAGGACATGGCCATATTTCGGACCAGAAGACAATGGATATGGTTTGGAGTTCTGCTCGCTTTTCTATTCGCCGCACCCCTTTACTGGGGTAACTACTGGCTGGGAGTAGCAAACCTCACCGGAATTACCATCATCGCGGCCCTGGGTCTCAATATACTTACCGGTTACTGTGGTCAGCTTTCCATAGGTCATGCAGGCTTTATCGCGGTGGGTGCCTATACCTCTGCAATCATGACCAATCGATTCGAGATGCCCTTCCTGTTGGGCCTGGTTTCGGCGGGGTTTATATCAGGTCTCATCGGGATGGTTTTTGGTATTCCATCTTTACGTGTCAAGGGGTTCTATCTGGCTATCAGTACTATCGCTGCTCAATTTATTATCATATGGGTGATAAATCACTGGACCAGCCTGACCGGTGGATTCACCGGCATGAGTGTACCTCCTGCTTCCATCGGGAGTATTAATTTTATCGGTCAGAGCAGCCAATTTTATCTTATTATCGTATTTGTGATTATAGCGGTGTTCTTGAGCAATAATTTGTCCAGGACAAGGCCGGGGAGAGCCTTCATAGCCATTCGTGATAATGATCTGGCAGCGCAGGTAATGGGAATCAACCCCTTTAAATATAAATTGATAGCATTCTTCATCGGTTGTTTTCTGGCCGGAATTGCCGGTTCGTTGCTGGCCCACTGGACTGGCTTTTTAAATGCAGAAAATTTTACTATAATGGACTCAATTCTATATATTGGTATTATAATAATCGGCGGTCTTGGAACCACTATCGGCCCTATTTTGGGCTCCATTTTTATCCGATTGCTGCAACAGGCGATAACCATTATTTCTCCATTGCTGGAGAGCACCTATCCAACATTACCAGCGGGATTCACCGCCGGGATTGGCCCCATGATATTCGGGCTGGTCATTATTCTGTTTCTTATACTTGAACCGAGGGGACTTGCTCATCGGTGGTCAATGGTTAAAACTTCATTTCAGATGTGGCCGTTTTGATGGTCCCGTTTTTAAAGGAGGAAAAACATGTAATAACGTTTAGATATTCCAATGTTAAATTTAAAGAGGAGGAATTTAAAAAATGATAAGAAAACCACTAAAGATTTTTCTGGCAGTTTCTATGATTCTTGCTATAGCCCTGATCCCCGTAATCGGTAACGGCTGTAGCGGAGGAGATAACGGTTCGACGGAAGGGGAAGGGACTGGAGATCTCAAGGTCGGTTTCAGTATCTGTTACACAGGAGTGGCAGCAGAAAAAGGGCGTCCTATGGGAAATGCCAAACTGGACTGTATCAAGTATGTTAACGAAGAGATGGGAGGTGTTGATGGACATCAGGTCGAGGTGATGTGGAGAGATAACGAATATGATGCTGCTAAGGCAGTTACGATTATCAACGAGATAATCGATCGAGGATGTCTTATGTTTACCACGAATTCATCCAAGATGATGGGCGCCTCGATGGAGATCGCTAACCGGGCTGATTTCCCCGGTTTTACGGTTTTCAGCGCACCTGCCCTTACTCATCCCCCGCAGCATATCTATGGCCAGATGCCTGACTACGGCGATGACTGGGCCGCCTTTGCCAGGTATTACCTGGATAATATCTGGGATGGTAACGGCAAACCTAAAATGGCGATGTTTTTGCTCAATAACCCGACTGGTTACGGTGCCAGGGATGCCGCTCGCGCCCTCGCTGAGGACATGGGTATCGATATAATCGCTACCGAAGAACACGCGGCTACCACGATTTCTGAGATGGAGAGTCTTACACGTGTAAAGGCAATGAATCCGGATGTGCTTTACATATCGAGTACGCCGCAGCCGACCTCCATAATAGTCCAGAATGCGGTGGCCCTGGGCATGTACCCTGGTGTTACCGTAGGTTGTGGTCATGCAAGCCTCACCAGCGTCCTGGTCGAATTAGCTGGATCAGATGCTGAGGGTATCTATGGGGTCTATCCCACTGTTAACTGGGGAGACGATGTACCTGCTATGGACAAAATGACGGAGTATTGCCAGGAGCTGCACCCAGAAGATTACGGAAACATGGATTACATCACTTCGTGGGCGGAAGGCCTGATCGTTGCCGAGATACTGAGGCTTGCGGTAGAGAATGTGGGTATCGATAACCTCACCCCTCAGGCAGTGGAGGAGTACGGCTTTAAAGCCCTGGATGGCTTTTCTGCTGGCGGATTACACGGCCCCGTGACGTATACGCCAGGTGATAATCGCCTCTCCAAATCAGTAAGGGTATTCCAGGTAGAAGACGGCGATATTGTACCTATCAGCGGTTGGATAGAAGCACCATTGATCAAATATGAGGACTTTGACTGGTTCAGTTAAGCAGAATGATACGGGGCTCCTGGTTTAATAGGAGCCCCGTTATGGAAAAGAATATATGCTTAAACTTAATGGTATTGAAGTCACCTATCTCAGTGTTATTCGGGTATTGCACGGTGTTTCGCTTGCCGTGGAAGACGGCTCTATCGTGGCCCTGCTGGGGGCAAATGGTGCCGGAAAGAGCACGACTTTAAAGGCAATATCCGGGCTTCTCCATTCAGAAGAGGGAGAAGTAGTTGATGGCAGTATTGAATGGAACGGTGAGAGAATAGACAGGAAAAATGCCGAGAAAATTGGTAAACTGGGCATTATTCAGGCGCTGGAAGGGCGTCGTGTTTTCGAGCATCTCAATGTAGAAGAAAACCTGCTTGTGGGGGCATACCAGCGCAAGGACCGTTTCGCTGTCAGAGAAGATCTTGACATGGTCTTTGATTATTTTCCCCGTTTAAAATCACTCAGGCGTAATACTGCTGGCTATCTCTCGGGTGGGGAGCAGCAGATGCTCGTTGTCGGCCGTGCTATAATGGCTAACCCCAGTCTTCTACTGCTGGACGAGCCTTCACTCGGTCTTGCACCTATCCTGGTCAAGGAGATATATGACATAATCAGAAAATTCAACGAAGAACATAAGACCTCTATTCTGCTCGTTGAGCAGAATGTCAGGGTCGCTTTAAGTATAGCTCACTACGGCTATGTTATGGAGAATGGCAGGATAGTCCTGAGTGGAAATACTCATTTTTTAAAAAATAACAACGATGTCAGAGAGTTCTATATGGGACTATCAGCATCGGGTACCAGAAAGAGTTACCGCGAAGTAAAACATTACAAGAGGAGAAAGCGCTGGCTATAGCTGATCTTAGCTATGAAGATAGGACTTATTCTTCCTTGCCGAGGTAGGCGGATATGACCTGTGGATCATTTCTTATTTCTTCCGGAGTCCCTTCTGCTATCTTTCGACCAAAATCGAGTACCGCGATACGGTCGGCTAGATCCATTACGACTCCCATGTCATGCTCCACGAGAACGATGCAGTTTACACCATTGCACAGTACGGGAGTATCAGGATAGGCGTCACCCTGCCCTTCGAAGATATCGATGATAAAACGGGCGATGTCTTCCTTTTCTTCAAGATTCATACCCGCCATGGGTTCATCGAGAAGCAATACTTCAGGTTCCAGGGCCAGCGCCCTGCCCAGTTCCACCCTTTTTCGCATGCCGTAGGGGAGAGAACTGACCTTGTTATTTCTGATTGATTGCATTTCCAGGAAATCGATAATGTCCTCCACTCTTCTGCGATGTTCTATGTCCTCACACATTGCTGGGCCAAAATAAAAAGCACTACTCAGAACGTTCTGCTTCATCAGAACATGTCTTGCGGCCATGATATTATCAAGTGTGCTCAGACCGCCGAAAAGCTCGATATTCTGAAATGTTCTTGCCAGACCGAGGCGAGCTGCCCTGTCGGGGCGAATACGGGTAATCCTTCTGCCTTCGTAGTATATTTCTCCTCTCTGCGGTTTATAAAACCCGTTGATACAATTCAGTACGCATGTCTTTCCGGCACCATTGGGCCCTATGATAGCCAGAATCTCGTTTTCCCTGACATCCAGACTGAATTCAATTAGTGAACTGACACCCCCAAAAGAAAGAAATAGTTCCTTAATGCTTAATTTCGTTTTGTGGTTATCTTGAACCATTGATGTGTATATGCTCCCGCTGTGGCTCCTCGTCATTTTACAGGATGGCTGGAACGCTCATCCTCCTCAGTAAGGACTTTATCTCTGTAGCGCGTAACTCGCCAACAGGTAAGCCCTTCGCATTCTATGCTTCTGTCCTCTTTTTTACTTCTCTTTTTCTGTTCCAGTTCCCCTTTCCGGCCATATGCCGTATAACCGGTACACTTTACTGAGAAATCAGGATATACCAGGATGGTTACCTCATCATCAAGGGCATCGCAATAGATAGTAGTAGCCGTTACCTGCCAATCGACCATTTCTATTTATGACCTCTATTCAGGAATCCATATTATCACTCTCTCGTTGCAAATTCAATTTTTAAGGCTTAGATGGGAGAGAACTAATCACGTAAAATAGACACACTTAAGAAGAGTGCCAGGAGTTGTGGGGATACGTTACTGTCAGGTTCTTACCGGAATCTTGGTGAGATGTAGTCGAGAGTGCCGTAGTCTGTTCTTCTTCTACGCCATCTTACTATAAGCGGGACAGCTACAGCCGCAGAGATAGCAATGATAACGATACGGGTAAACCAGGGGTTGCTCTCCTCGGGGTTGGTGGTAGCGGGTACTAAAGTTGAATCACCTTCCTTGACCGTAAAAGAACCTGGTAGACCGTTAACATCTATCGAGTAATCGCCCGCTTCGCTCTGCGATGTGGTAAATGTTACCGTTTTATAATCACCACCGACAAGATTGATTTCCTTTACTTCTTCTATCTCATCTTTTACCTTGAGGGTAACGGTATAGGCCCCCTCTTCTTCACCGGCATTTGTAAGAAAAATACTTATTGATACCGGTTCCCCCGTATTGACTTCTCTAGGGGATATATCTAGAGTACTAATGGTAAAAGAGGCTGGAAGGGTAGAGGTTAGCGATGGCGCAGGTTCCGATGTCTCATAGCCGATTACAGCAAAGGTCGAGAAATGGTCGATATAAGCGGTAATAATGTCATCCTCGGGATCGATATCAATTTCAAGCTCCTCCCATTTCGTTTCACCATCGGCGCAGGTATCGCATCGTGCAACTATAAGATCTTCTTCGTCTATCCCATCTGGAACGTCGCCTTGATCATACTTCCATGTAAGTGTAACCGGCTGGTCGAAGGTGGCACCCTCGGGCAGTAGCTGGTATGGTAAACCGACGATACTGGTCTCTCCGCTTTCATCAAGCTCTTCCTCGATGGGAATAAACTCGATCTCGGTTAGCGGATTACCATCGCTGTCAAGGGCGATGGTCTCTTTCGGAATACTGATAGTCAGAGTTTCATCATCGGAGGTGAATTCACGGTTGTCATCAGGGGCAAATTCGGCGGTAACGCTCAAATTTCGATACACTATTTCGTAGTCAGGATTATCCTGAACAGTAGGTTCTCCGCTCCATTTAACGAAGTGATAACCCTCTTTTGCGAAGGCTTCTATCTTTACCGTCTTAGGCCGTGCACTAAGGCTTTCGACCTCGAATTCGGCGGGGTACTCTGCCTCGGCATCCCCGTCTATCTCGACGAAACCGGCACCCTCCGGGGTAACATTCACCGTGATAATCTTGGTTGTCACCGACAACCCGCATGACCCTGAGAGTCAGCCCCCGGCTTCTACCGGTTGGGCTGCCAACAAAGAGACTGCTGTGAGTGCCGACGCAACAACAGCCAACCACAGTAAGGCTATCTTTAGTGTTCCTTTTACCATACCCATTCCCTATAAATTAAACACTATATTTAGATAGCTTACACCTTTTCTTCTACAATCTCAACCCGGTTACTTCTAATTGAATCCCAGTAGTGTTGTTCAACCAGGTCTTCAAGCGTGGTAGAAGTAAGCACTTCGTCCATCGCTTTTTTAACCTTGATCCACATTTTCCTGGTTACACAGGATTCGGAACGGTCACAAAGCATCGCGTTATCCACGCAGTCCACCAGAGCGGTTGAGCCTTCCATGGCTTGGGTAATGTCGGAACAAGTGATCTCACTCGGGGACCTGGTGAGCTTGAACCCGCCGTTCGGACCTCGGATACTCCTTACCAGCCCCGCTGCTTTAAGCCGTGTAAATAGCTGCTCGAGGTACAGGCATGATATTCCCTGTCTTTCTGAAATATCCTTGATCAGGATAGGCCCATCTCCCGGTTGCAGGGCAAGATCGAGCATTGCCCGTATCGCGTATCGACCCTTGGTGGAAAGTTTCACCGCTATTCCCACCTTCTAAATATTATTATCATAATGCTCGTAAATATACAGTAATATGAAATATTTGTCAAGTTTACATATAATTAGTGCGCAGCCTTTGAAAAGATGAGCGGATGTATTAGAATATGAAAACGATGGAAAATGGATTTCGGCAACTGCCAGCGGTCGATAAATTGATATCTCACGAACAGATTCGGCGACTGGGCAGAGAATTTCACCATGATTATATAGTGGAACTGATTAGAAATTATCTCGATGAGGTTCGACTTTCAATTGCTGCTGGTAGTGAGTGCCCCTCCATTGACGAAATAGCAAACTCGATAACAATTAGAGGGTACGCATTGATAGAGGTGGGTCTCAGGCGGGTCATAAATGCTACTGGTATCATAATTCATACCAACCTTGGCCGGTCGCCCATCAGTCGGGAGGCGACCAAGGTCATGGGGCTTATCGCTAGCTCCTATTCCAATCTGGAATTTGACCTTGATAGCGGCCAGCGGGGCTCACGTAATGTCCATGTCGAAAGTATGTTATGCCTTCTCACCGGCGCAGAGGCTGCGCTGGTAGTAAATAATAATGCCTCCGCAGTGATGCTTGCCCTTGGTGGTCTTGCCAGACGTAAAGAAGTACTGGTGTCGCGTAGCCAGGCGGTACAGATTGGTGGTGGATTCCGCATTCCCGACGTAATGCAGCAGAGCGGTGCAAAACTTGTTGAAGTCGGTACTACCAACTGCACCTATGTAGAAGACTATGAGCGGGCTATAAATCCGAGGACAGCGGCATTGATGCGTGTCCATTTGAGCAATTTTAGTCTCAGTGGTTTTACTCACAAGGTCCGGTTAGAAGAGATGGTCGCTCTGGGCCTGGAACATGGTATTCTTGTGCTCGATGATCTTGGTAGCGGATGTCTAATAGATACTGCCACATTTGGCCTTGATCCTGAACCGAAAGTTCAGGATAGTATAACAGCCGGGGTTGGCCTCGTCTTTTTCTCCGGTGACAAGCTTCTGGGTGGTCCTCAAGCTGGCATTATCGTTGGTAAAAAAGAGCTAATATATAAACTGAAAAAACATCCCCTCGCCCGGGCGATGCGGATCGACAAGATAGGTCTTGCTGGACTGGCGGTGACCCTTGGTCACTATTTGAAAGGTGAGGCAATAAACAAGCTACCGATATGGCGTATGATTTCTGCTAAGGCGACGGACATTGCAAAACGGGCGGAGAGTTGGATGAAAGCTCTAGATGGAATTGCAACCATAATTTCGGGAGAAACAATGGTCGGTGGTGGCAGCCTGCCCGGTGCTACCCTGCCCACCAGATTGTTAGCTATTGGTGGCAGCAAGAGAAGGGGGAAGGCGAGTATAGCACAGTCCCTGGCACGTCAACTGCGTAAAAGGAATTTACCTGTTATTGGCAGGATCAGTGGCGACCTACTGTTACTCGATCCTCGCTCTGTACTTCCAGAAGACGACCCGGATGTGATTGAAGCTCTCAAGGAATCTGCCGCTTTTTGTAAAGCCGAGTATAAAAGGTAATAAATATGTTTGTACTGGGAACCGCAGGACATATAGACCACGGTAAATCCGTGTTGGTTCGAGCTTTAACTGGTATCGACCCGGATCGGCTTCGTGAAGAAAAGGAGCGGGGGATGACCATAGACCTGGGTTTTGCATGGCTTAAGCTGCCGGACGGTCGGGAGGTGGGGATCGTCGATGTTCCCGGGCACGAAAGGCTGATCAAAAATATGCTGGCGGGGGTTGGTGGAATAGATCTTGCCCTGCTCATCGTTGATGCGAGTGAAGGGGTAATGCCTCAAACAAAAGAACACCTCGCTATACTTGACCTGCTTGGCATAGAGAAAGGCATTGTTGTACTTACCAAGATGGATCTGGTAGGACACGAGGAAATTGAGCTGGTTGTAGAAGAAGTGACCGAGCTAATTACTCCGACTATACTATCCGGTGCTCCCATTGTGGCTGTTTCCGCACTTAGCGGTGAAGGAATGCCCGAACTGGTCTCTGCCATCAGCAGTATACTCGAATCGATTCCACAGAAGAAGAACATAAATAGACCGAGATTACCCATAGATCGGGTCTTTACAGTAGCTGGCTCGGGTACCGTGGTAACCGGTACCCTGGTAGACGGTGCTTTACGTGTAGGCCAGGAGATAGAGATAGTTCCTGCTGGTCTGAAGTCGAGAGTAAGAGCACTTCAGACACACAAGGCCTCTGTAGATGTGGCCGAACCCGGAACCAGGGTAGGTATCAACATTGTCGGGTTGGCAGCGTCAGATCTACAACGAGGTGACGTGGTTACCAGTCCGGGATGGTTATCGCCCACTAGCATGGTTTCGGTTAAGCTGTCCACGCTTCCCTACCTTCGGAGGCCGCTGCGCCATGGGACTACTTTTAACTTTTATGCCGGCTCCTCTCAGTCCTCTGCAAAACTACGCCTATTGGAAAATGATGAGCTAAATCCGGGCGAGACAGGCTGGGCTCAGGTATCGCTTGGTAAAAGCCTGGCCCTGGTAAGGGGTGACCGTTTTATTATACGTTCACCGGAGGTCACTCTGGGAGGTGGAGAGGTATTCGAAACGCATGCCAGACGATACAGGCGTCATCAGAAGACGGTAATCAGTAATCTTTCCCGGGGTGAGAAGGGTTCCACCAGCGAAGTAATTCAGGGTATCCTGGAAACATATGGATCCATGGATGTTAAAGGCCTTTTAAAGCAGAGTAACCTGCCCGTGGAGCAGCTCGGTACGGCACTGGATGACCTTATTGAGGAGGGAAAAATTATAGGCATTGGTGAGGTTAAAAGCAGACTGCTTTTTACCCAGAAAGCCTGGAATCATCTGGCTGATCAGGTGCGCTCCATTGTCGGGGATTATCATAGCAGGTACCCCCTTCGCCTTGGCATGCCCGAGGCGGAGCTGAGCAGCCGATTGAAAATGGGAACCAACCGCATAGAGATAATTAAGAGGCTTATTGGCGAAGGTGATCTTATCGGGGAAGGCAGCGCGTTACGCCTTCCCGAGCATAGGGTAAGTTTAACCGAAACTCAGCGGATTAAGATAGATGACTTTCTAAAGTCGTTGGAAGAAAAACCCTTTGCTCCTCCGAGCGATCTTATTCCAGAGCCTGATCTGGTAGCCTTTCTCACTGGCAGAAAACAGGTGGTTAAGGTGGCTGAGGATGTGATATTTTCTTACCGGGCATATAATGAAATGTTGAACAGGGTTATATCTTATCTGAAACAGAAAGGCAGTATCAGCGTAGCCGAAGTCAGAGACATGTTTAAAACAAGCCGTAAATATGCCCTCAGCTTTATGGAGTACCTTGATGGAATCAAGTTGACTCGCCGTATCGGCGACCGACGCGTTCTCTATCGAGAATCTGCAGCTAAGCATGATTAATTGTGATAAAAGGGGGATATCATGGGCAGACATCCATATGAATACAAGATACTGGTCGAATACCTGACACCCACCGTAGGTTCAGTGAGTCCCAACTGGGGTAAGGAAAGCGATGAAAAATCACTTACAGGCAAACTGGAGGAGGTTGTTGCTCATCTCCCAGAGGCTATCGGAGAGGGATGGGAGGTAAACTCACATGGCATTACCGTCGCCAAGGAAACAGTCATCCTTTCTGTATTGCTTCGCAGGCAGGCCAGGTAATAGGTAAAGAATATCAGCCAGGGGATTCAATCTCCTCTTCAGCAACTGTCACTATCGTGTTGCTGTTGTCGAGTCGCACCTTGTAAATGTAGGCGTCCTCAGGTAAGTGGTCCTTGTAATAGAGGACGTGAAACGAACCCAGATAGAATGAATCGAGGATAGTACCGGTTTTATCGACATACTTTTCATTGTGGGGATATTTGACGTTGCCATTTGTATCCTTAACCGAGACGATTTTCACTTTTTGTCCTTTATCGTATAACGCTTCCATGGTTACCCCCTATTCATGATAGAGTTATCCCATTGTAGCATCATTTCGCCACCAGTCAATATCCAGATATCGATATGCTTTCGATGTTGTCTTTTAGTAAGAGAAAGGGAGGTTTGTTAACCTCCCTTAATAATTGGATCTTGTCCGGCTTAAGCCGGTCGACCATTCAAATTTTGCGGGCATAGAATGCCGAGTGAGAGATTCGCTTTGGGTCAGTGAAGTACATAAATCCTCCCAACTGATCGGGCGTTTCGGCTTCCATCATTTCCATGCCGTGATGCTTTAAAATATCAAGAAGTTGCTGTTCATCGTATAGTATAAACGATCTCTCTGCCCCGTAGTCCTTATCATACATGGTAAGAACTCCGTTTCCCTTCTTGAACACGAGCTGCAGGATGCCACCCTTTTTGAGCACCCGGCACATCTCCGGAAGGGTAACCTTTTCCACAATATCTGGTTCAATATGCTGGATAACTGCATTACACATAACGAAGTGAAAATCATCCGCAGGGAAAGGTAGCTCTTTTCTCAGGTCAGCAACAGATAGCCGGTCGCCAATTTCGGGATGAAGCTTTGTCGCTGCGTCTATATTCTCCTTGACAGAGTCGACACCATATATGTCGTAGCCGGATTTCCAGAGATGAAAAACATCCCTGGCCCCGGCGCCACATCCAGCATCGAGACCCCGTTTCCCGGGTGTTATGGTGATAAGATATTCCACCAGTCCCGGATCGCTTGTACACCTGGGGTGTGAAGATTGGATATAGACTGACTGAAGCAGTTCCTTGGAAACCTCTGCGTAACGGTTGGCGTGTTCGCTATACCACTTTTCCGAATATTTTGTCATTGTATATCGTTTACTCCTTTTGGAATTATGAAGCGATGGGTTGCCTGGCAGGATCTGGTATCGATCATCATGGTAAGTTTCTCAAGTTTATGGAGGTTATGTCGATCTTCCAGCCATTTCATAATGTTAATGGTATGTTGCAGGTAGCGGAGATACTCCTCCGGATCAATGCAATAATCGTTCGCCAGCCAGTTTACCAGGTAGATATTGCTCGCGCTTATCATTTCGGGCAGGTAATCGAGTTCCAGTTCACTAAGGGGTGTAAGGTCCTCGCTGTTTCGGAGGGTATTCTGGTAGGCGTTCAGGAAGGTCATCGCCTTCCCTAGCTGGAGTTCCCCGTCGGTGTCGTTTTCCCAATCGGTACAGAATAGTATCAGGGCTAAAGCCACATCGTAACAGCGCGTCTCGTATTTGGACCAGTCGAAATCGAAAAGCCCGACTATTCTGTCCCCCTTGAATTTCAGATTACCGGGATGATAATCACCATGAATTACCAGGCGGAGCATATTGTCATATTCCCGCCCCTGAATGAATTGCCCGGTACGCTCAATTGCCCGGTATACTATTTCCTTATTCTGGGACAGGTAATCATTGAAATCCAGCCTATCTTGCTTGCAGATACAGCTGTCCAGATTTTTCCTTATTCCGGGCAGGAGTTCAGCTATATCAGGTTCATACCTTCTTCCAACGGGTTCCAGGTCGACAACAGATTCATGGAACCTTGCCAGGACACTGGCTACGTTCCGGAGTACCCTGTCGCTGCAGTCTGGATTTTCATATACATGCGACACATCGCCATCTATGTAATCAAAGACGGTATAGAAAACATCGGCACCCTTATTCCCGTTGCTTTTTTCTCCGGTTGTTTTGACATACGTATCTCCTGTCCTTGTGTTTACGATTGGAGCTACGATGTCGAAATTTTTCTCGACCAGATGGTTTATCAGGGAGTGCTCAAACCTTATCTCGGCTTCCTTTCTACCCTTTCTGTATTTCCTGAGAAAATACCTGCCTGTCTTACCTCTATCTACCGTATCTATGGAGTAGCTTACATTGTATAATCCAAGGGTGTCCTTTTCATAATCTACAAGCTCTCCTATACGGTAATGCCTTGATAAAATGTTATCAAGTTCTAACCGCTCACGATTATACATGTATCACCTCCTGGTTAAAATAAAAGAGAAAATGCGTAAGGCTACAAAGGACAAATGAATTTGAGAAAACGCAGCCCGAAATTTGCGGCCAAGCCCTCTATTTATTATTCTTGAATGTAACTGACGGGTTGGCGCGCCGCGAAGTAATATATATCCCTGCCCTCTACCTCTGCCACCACTACCTGTATATATACAGATTTGGATAGACCCTACTTATCAGAATTTTAACTTTATTGGAAGGTTTTTGGCAACCCCGGTATGGGGGGTTCCGGCCCGGTTTCGGGGTATCTGGGTTTTTTATTCGGCTGAAAGTATATCTTTTCATTTGCATAGGGCCGGGAAAATTAATGATATGTCCCGGATGCTAACGTATGCTACCCTATCACGAGGGGTTTTTCTGGGGGGGGTATGAGCTCTATTTGCGAAACGGTATCCAGTAATGTCATTTCGTTAATATAGGATCTTTACCGCTGGGCTTGATAGCACAGCGGTAAAGCAAGATATCCTTATACTGGGAAACGGCAATATGAATACGACGTTACGAGAGAGCTGCCTTCATATCAATTTCTGGTGAGGATATCGGTCTTATATTAAACCTGTCAATCAGCACATTCAGCACTGTAGGCGATATGAAAGCAGGTAGAGATGGCCCCAGGTAAATGTTTTTCATTCCGAGCGATAGTAGGGTTAGCAAAATGCATACTGCTTTTTGCTCGTACCAGGAAAGTATGAGGGTAAGGGGCAGGTCATTTACATCGCACTTGAAAGCGTCGCTAAGTGCGAGTGCAACCTTTATCGCCGAGTATGCATCATTACACTGCCCCATGTCGATGAGACGTGGCAGGCCACCTATTTCGCCGATATTCAGATCGTTGAAACGGTATTTACCGCAGGCTAGGATAAGAACGACCGTATCTGGGGGCGTTTGCTTTACGAATTCTGTATAGTAATTCCTTCCTGGTTTGGCGCCGTCACAGCCTCCCACCAGGAAAAAGTGCCTGATGCTGGCCGACTTTACAGCTTCGATGAGTTTATCGGCAACGCCGAGTACTGCACTGTGACCGAAGCCGGTCATCACCTCCGACCCACCGTTAATTCCGGTAAACAACCTGTCCTCATCCCACCCCCCGAGTTCCAGGGATTTGCTTATTAACCGGGAGAAATCCTTTTTGCCATTTTCTCCGGGTACGTGTTGCATGCCGGGGTAGCCTACTACCGATGTTGTGAATACCCTGTCTGCATATGATGGTTTGGGCGGCATAAGGCAGTTGGTGGTAAATAGGATGGGTGCCGGCATATCGGCGAACTCTCTTTGCTGGTTTTGCCAGGCTGTACCGTAGTTTCCCTTAAGGTGAGAATACTTCTTGAGCCCGGGGTATCCATGGGCAGGTAGCATCTCTCCGTGGGTATAGATATTGATTCCTTTTCCTTCTGTCTGTTCCAGCAGTTGTTTCAGATCGTGCAGGTCATGGCCGGTAACGACAATGAAGGGCCCCTTTTCTACTTTCAGGCTGACTCTGGTGGGTAAAGGGTGACCATATGTCTCTGTGTTTGCTTTATCCAGAAGGGCCATACATTTCAGGTTAACCTGGCCGAATTCCATGATCAGATCAAGCCACTCCGCTACCGTATGGTCTTGCCCGATAGCTCGCATGCCTTTATAGAGCCAGGCATTAACGTCCTCGTCATTTTTACCGAGTACGTAAGCGTGCCAGGCATAGGCTGCCATTCCACGCAGTCCGAAAAGGAGTGTTGAGCGAAGCGATACTATGTCGGGGTCGCCGTGAAAAAGATCGGACTCCTTAAAATCTGGGGCACCGCCCAGTTTTTCTTTTTCGACCTCAATTTGCTCTCGAAGGTCACTGATACGCCTCGGATCGAAGTTGACATTTGTAACCGTGGTAAAAAGACCCCGCATCATGAGCTCATCAGCAGTCTTCCCGGGCTTCTTATTTTCTGCGGCACGGGCCAGGCCGACCATTGCACAGGTCAGACGATCCAGCTCCTGGGAAACCTCTGGATTCTTACCGCAAACACCTATTTTGGTACATCCCTGCCCCCGGGCTGTCTGTTCACACTGAAAACAGAACATTTCACTCATTTTTTACCTCCAACGTTATTTGGCGTTTTATTGTTATATTAAATCAATGATATTAAAATATATGGGTCAAGTCGGTAACATACGTTACATTATTTAAGATGTATAAAGACTGGATCGAAATTTTAAAAAATTGCAGTTTGTTTGCGGGGATTGAACCTGAAGGTTTAAACACCATGCTGCAGTGTCTTAGGCCAGTGATGAAGCGGTACAGGCACAGAGAGGTTGTGGTGGCTTACGGCAGTCCTTTTCAAGGCGTGGGTATTTTGGCAGAAGGGCAGGTAGCTCTCAGCCGGGAAACTTACTCCGGTAACCGCGTAATAATAGATATTCTTAAACCGACAGATATGTTTGGCGAGATGGTAGCTTTTTCCGGCGGTACGACATGGCCGCTTACCATAATAGCTCAGGAAGATTCCTGCCTTTTTTTCCTGCCAGGCGATAAGATACTGGGTAATTGTCCCAATGTGTGCCCCGCACATAGAGTCCTTATCATGAATGTACTGAAGATAATTTCAGATAAGGCTCTGGCCATGAATAGACATCTGGATCACCTTTCGGCAAGGACTATCAGGGGTAAGATAAGTAGTTATCTTATGGAAGAGTACCGCCGTAACGGTAATGCCGCTCTGGATTTACCACTGAGGCGAAATGAACTTGCCGATTACCTCAATATACCAAGGCCCTCACTGTCGCGCGAGATGGGACGAATGCAAAATGACGGATTGATTGAATACCTTGGGTCATGGGTGGAATTAAAGGATCTTCCTGCACTGGAGAGATTCTCGGAATAATCAAGAAATATCTCTGCTTCAAAACTGTAAAATTAGCGCTTTAAGCAATCTTTTTACCAGCGTCACTGCGAAAAACCATTCTCATCTATTTTTCTTACTATGCGGTAGCAGTATATGGAAATATCTCTCATGATGACTATAACCAGGAAAAAGTATATATGGAATATGTGACATAATATAGTAAATATATTGACAAATATAGTTAAAAATGCTAACATATATTGTAAATAAATGGATTGAGTATGATAGAAGATAACGCTTCGAAAAGGGGAGAAAACAGGGATACCTTAAGGGCTAAATACACCATGGCGGTGGTTGTCTCACTCACCGGAGTAGAAGCGCATCGTATAAGGAGATATGAAGACGCGGGGATCATAGAGCCGAAAAGGACACAGGCTGGTCAGCGCCTTTTCTCTGATTTTGAAGTTATCGTTATAAAAGAGGCGTTCAGGCTGGGTGAGCAGGGTATTAACATTAAAGGTATAAGGGCTGTCATGGCCCTTAAAAGGGGTGAGGAAGTGTGATATTAATATATGCCATAAGGAGGTGTGGGGAGATGAACAAGGTATAGGCAATATAGTGTAGTTTTGCAAGTGTGAAAATAATGCAATGTAAAAAAATAAATTGAATACCTATATAAGGAGGAATGAATATGGTACTGCAGAGATGGGACCCGGTAAGCGATTTAAAACAGATGGAGGATACGATGAGCCGACTATGGCGTGGTTTTGGCGGTGTACCGTACTACCGTGAAGGTGCGGAGGATTGGAATATACTTATCGATGTCATTCAGAAAGGTGACGAGCTTGTGGTAAAGGCCTCAGTGCCGGGCATTGAGCCAGATAAGATCGATGTTGCTGTTGAGGACAATATACTGACACTGAAGGCTGAAAGGAAGGCCGAGGTCGAAGGCGGCGATGTCAGGTATCTCATACAGGAAAGGCCGTCAGGCTCGTTCTTCAGGGCGCTCAGGTTACCGCAGACAGTTGATACAAACAAAATTGTGTCTGAATACGAGAACGGAATACTCACCATAAAGATGCCCAAGGCTGAAGAAAAGAAAAAGAAGCAGATTCAGGTCAAGGTAACGGGAGGAAGCAAGGTACTTGAGGGTACTAAGAAATAACAGGTTTTAAATTTATAACCCGTGGTGAACAGGCCTGGCATTTGCCAGGCCTGTTCATTTGCATTGAAGATGGAAACTGAGGTTACATAGCCATTAATTTCCAGTAAACAATATGATTTATTGACAAATGGGCGGTTATAGGTTATATATCAATCTCGGGTATCAATTTTTCTAGGCTTCTTTCGAGATGTTCAGCCGGGTAGAAAAAATATGAGGGGGAATTATGGGAGTCGAACAGGACAGGACACTACAGGCCCTTGAAATTGCAATTAAGATGGAGATAGAAGGCAAGGAGTTCTATCTGAAGGCAAGTGATGATAGCAATAACGAGCTTGGCCAAAAACTGCTCAAATCACTTGCTGAGGAAGAGGATATTCACCGTCAGACCTTCGAGAAGATATATAAGTCAATACAGAAAAAGCAGGGCTGGCCGGCTGTTACTGACCTTCACCCTGACAAGGGGAAACATCTGCGAAAGGTATTCAGTGAAGCGATTGAAAAAGCAGGCAAGGGTATCGAGGTCCCGCCTACGGAGCTTGGCGCTGTTAAAAAGGCCATGGAACTTGAAAACAAGACCTTTGACTATTACAAGGCACAACAGGGATCAACCAGATATGATGCCGAGCGTGACTTCTATGGTTTAGTTGCCGCCGAGGAGAGGCAGCACTACCTGGTTCTCCTCGATTACTATGAGTACCTGAGCGACCCTGCCGGGTATTTTGTCGGGAAGGAGCATTTTTCCCTTGAAGGTTGATAATAACGAAGCTAGGGGGTAGAAATATGCTTGAGGTTAAGCACCTGGCGGTCGCGGTGGAGGACAAGGAAATACTTCATGACGTAAATATGACTATAGAATCCGGAGAGACCCATGTCCTATTCGGACCAAACGGAAGCGGCAAGACAACTTTGCTCGCAGCGCTGATGGGTTTTCCCAAGTACCGTATAGTGCGGGGCAGCATAATATTCGAGGGAAAGGACATAACACGGTTATCTCTTGATGAAAGGGCTCGTTTGGGTATCGGCATGTCTTTTCAGAGACCGCCGGTGGTTCGGGGTGTAAAGACCGGCGATATGGTTGCTGCCTGCCTTGGAGAACGATCAGATGAGCAGACCGTTATGGACCTGGCAAAGAGGACCGGACTGGAGGGTTTTCTGGACAGGGAGATAAACTACGGTTTCTCTGGAGGCGAGATAAAACGGTCTGAAATGATGCAGCTACTGGCACAGAAGCCCACGCTGGCGCTTCTGGATGAGCCTGAGTCCGGTGTCGACCTGGAAAATATTGCCCTTATCGGCGAACTTATAAACGATCTGCTTGAAAAACACTGCCCCATTCTCGACCGCAAGTGCATGGGACTGATCATCACCCATACAGGTCATATACTGGATTATGTAAATGCACGCACCGGATACGTGATGTGTAACGGAAGGAACACCTGTCACGGCGACCCGCACGAGATATTACAGGTTATCAAGGAAAGAGGTTATGGGGAGTGTGTAAATTGCCTGTTGAGGAGGCAGCCAAGTGACTGAGATAAAATCTTCGGAATCGTATCGCAAGAAGGCAAGGGAAGCGGCCAAAAAGCCTGCTACCTATGGGGAAGATATAGATCTAAGCGAATATAGCTCCTCGGCCGAAGAGCAGGCATACATGGCTGAGCCGGGCAAGCTATCCTCCAAAGCTAAAAAGAAGATGCTGGAGGCAGGAGTTGAACTGGAGGATCTCAGCAGGCGTTCCGGTACTTATATTCACATGAATAATACCCCGGTACACAGCTCCATCCAGGGAGAGGGCGTGGAAGTAATGCCGGTAAGCAAGGCCCTCGAAAAGCATGACTGGCTGGCCGATTACTGGTGGAAGGCAACAGAGGTGGACACCGACAAATATACCGCCAGCATAGAGTTAAGCGGAAGCGACGGATATTTTATCCGGACACTGCCGGGTCATAAGACCCTCTTTCCGGTGCAGACCTGTCTGTATATGGAAAAGGCCAAGTTTGCACAGAACGTGCACAATATAATTATTGCCGAAGAGGGTTCGGAGCTCGATATCATTACGGGCTGTACCACCGCGTCGGCGGAGGAACCGGGACTGCACATGGGTGTTTCGGAGTTTTACATAAAAAAGGGAGCCAAGGTCACCTTCACCATGATACATAGCTGGAACCCTGCGGTAGCGGTCCGGCCGCGCACCGGTGTTGTCGTGGAGGAGAACGGACTTTTCTTGAGTAACTACGTTCTGATGAAGCCAGTCCATTCGCTTCAGATGTACCCTTCAGCCAGGTGCGTCGGGGAAAACGCTGCCGTCAGGTATAATAGCATCCTGGTCGCTGGCAAGGGTTCTAACCTGGATGTGGGTTCTAAGACGATACTTTCTGCCAGGGGGTGCAAAACGGAGATCATATCGCGGGCGATTACCACGGGAGGTAAAATCATAGCCCGCGGCTATATCGAGGGCGATGCACCGGACGTAAAAGGGCACCTCGAGTGCCGTGGAATTATCCTCGAGGGTAACGGGAGCATCCATGCCATACCTGAACTGAAAGGTAACCTGGCTGGTATTGATCTTTCCCATGAAGCGGCGGTGGGTAAAATTGCCGAGGAAGAAGTGGAGTACCTTATGGCGCGTGGACTTACTCGCAATGAGGCTACAGCGACGATAGTCCGTGGCTTCCTCAGGGTGGATATCCAGGGGTTACCACCAATGCTCGGTGCCGAGATTGAGCGCACAGTCGAAGCCAGTGAAAAAGAGTTGATGTAGCCTTAAAAGGAGGATCGGGAATGAACATCAAAGCGTTGCACAGCCTGGGTTATGGCATGTACGTTATTGGCTCTAAACAGGGAGAACGGTTAAACGCGCAGATAGCGAATACCGTCTTCCAGATAACCTCGGAACCTCCCACCATTGCGGTAAGTATAAACAAGAATAACCTTACCCATCAGTTTATCCATGAAAGCCGTGTTTTCTCGGCCTCGGTACTCTGTCAGACAACGCCTTTATCTTTTATCGGCCATTTCGGTTTCAAGTCAGGTCGTGATACGGACAAGTTTGCGGGTATCGGATACCGTAGCGGCACAACGGGCTCGCCTGTCGTTACCGATAATACCGTTGCCTACATCGAAGCCGAGGTGATTAACGAGATAGATGTAGGCAGCCATACCATTTTTATCGGAAATGTCGTCGATGCCGATGTAATAAGTGACGAGCCGTGCATGACCTATGAATATTATCATAAGGTAAAGCGTGGAACCACTCCAAAGACTGCTCCCAGTTATATCCAGGAAAAAGGAGGTCACAGTTAAAAGTGGCGAAGTATGAGTGCACTGTTTGTGGATATGTTTATGATCCGGAAGTAGGTGATCCTGAAGGAGGCGTCTCGCCGGGGACGCCGTTTGAAGATCTTCCCGATGACTGGGTCTGCCCCGTTTGTGGCGCGGAAAAAAGCGAGTTTGAAGAACTGGAAAGCTGATTGCAATACGCAGCTTGCCCGCTGAAGAAAAGCAGTAAATATCCGGTTGAGCTAATTTCCGGCTGTTTGAGGTCCGGATACGAGTGAAAAGTTCAACGAAGACTTGTCTATAATCATAGATTGGTGTATACTACTTCGCTACAGAGTATACGTTTTGGGGGTTTAATATGAAATTGACTTGTCTTCAGGAGAACCTCAGTCGAGGGCTTAATGTGGTGGGCAGAGCAGTTGCCGTAAGGACAACGCTGCCGATAACGAATAACGTCCTTCTGGCTACGGATAATTCTAGGTTAAGGCTCACCGCTACCAACCTCGAGATGGCTACCTCCTGCTGGATCGGTGCCAAGGTGGAAGAGGAGGGTGCGACAACCGTTCCGGCACGGTTAATTTCGGAATTTGTCGCCTCTTTACCCAACGAAAATATCGAGGTAAGCCTTTCCCCGCGCACTAATACCTTAGAGCTTAAATGCGCCCGTTTCGAGGCTCGCATCAGCGGTGTGGACGCGGCTGATTTCCCGCCCATCCCCAAAGTGGAGCCGGTAATTTCTGCCAAAGTAGGGGTAGAGGCTTTGCAGCGAGGAATTAGCCAGGTAGTTTTTGCTGCCGCTACGGAAGAGTCCCGCCCGGTGCTTACCGGTGTCGATGCCGAATTCGAGGATAAGTCGCTTACCCTGGCAGCTGCCGATGGGTTCCGCCTTGCCGTGCATAAGCTTCCGCTTGCTTCCCAAGTCAGTCAAAAGGCAAAGGTTATCATTCCGGCACGGACCCTTGCCGAGATCAACAGGCTTATGGCTGATCATGAGGAAGAAGTTGAGATGACCGTAGATCCCAACAAGAGCCAGGCCCTCTTCCGGCTTAAAAATATAGAGCTGGTGTCGCAGATGGTCCAGGGGAACTTCCCGAACTATGCACAGCTGATTCCCCAGAGCTATACCACGAAGGCGGTGGTCGATACGGCCGCCTTTCTGCGGGCGACAAAGACGGCCTCAATCTTTGCCCGCGATGGAAGTGGCATTGTCCGCCTGTTGATCAACCCGGGAAGCGGTGAGCTTTCTCCGGGTAAGATGACCATCACCGCGCGCTCCGAAGAGATTGGCGACGATGTCGGAGAGATCGACGCTGTTATCGAGGGCCCCGAAGCTAAAATTGCCTTCAACGGAAAATACCTCTCGGACGTGCTCAGCGTTCTGCGAGAGCCACAGGTTTCCCTTGAAGTTACCAACCCCTCAAGTCCCGGCGTTATACGGCCAGTGGGTGTGGATAACTACACTCATGTCGTTATGCCGATGTTTGTACAGTGGTAATAAATTTTAAATAGGAATATTTTAAAAAATAGGCGTCTGAATTACATTAGGCGCCTTTTTGTTTAGTGGCGATAATTGATATTTAGTTTAGAAAACGTTGACTCAGGTAGTCTTTATAATATTGCCAGATGAAATCTAAGAGCGGAGGTTAGTCATGTACAAGAGAGTAGTGGCAATTCTAGTTTCTATCCTGTTGCTGATACCTTTGGTAAGTTGTACTACTGGAACAGACGAACAAACTTCAGAGGCTAACCTTGATGAGTTCTCCGCTTATGATTTGGACAATGATGGTAAGCAGGATAAGTTCGTTTACGAGTTCGCTGAAGAGGAAATAGCCGATGATGTTTATCTGAAGAGGACGATTGAGGTTGCGAAAACGGATGAAGGTACGGAGGGTAAGATATCACTACGATTCGATGATCAAAGCAAGGGTAATGATTACAGACATGTTGAAAATATACCCAAGGACTTCGCTTCTAATGTTGATGAACTCGAGTTTTCAGTGCCGCCAACCGAAATAATTAACCCTGACCCAGAGGTTGCTTGGGATAAAGAGCAAATCGATATGGCGTCAGAACATTTAATAGATATTACTAAGAACTTGGAAAAATGGAGTCCGGACAAGGTGATAGCAATGTCAGCGCTTACTGTAATGAAATACAGTAGGGTGAAGTTTGACAGGATGGAACCAGGTCCTGAGCGCGACAAAGCTGTCCTGCAAACAGCTTCACAATTAACCAAAATGGTTGAAGGTTTTGAATATGAACAGGCGGAACTGATTTGCATTTTTTGTAGTCAGCCATACACAATAGCAGCATGTACCGCAATACTTTTGGGAAATCCCCAAAAATGCAATGATTTCAAGCTGAGCGAAGATGATAAAGACCTGTGCAAAGGAATATATATCCAAGATAAGTGTGACGACATAACTGATAAAGATGCTAGAGAAGAATGCTACTTAAGAAACGCCGTTGATATTGGATGTGAAATCGCTTGTGGTACCCTTAGCGATAAAGATAAGCGCAACCTATGCCTCGCTATCGTAAAGGACGACTTTGAATATTGTGAAAAGGTTGAGGATCAGGAAATCTATGAGCAATGCTGTAAAGAGTGCGGTAGGTCATCGGATGGATCAATTATATTGAAAAGTTTTTCCTGCGATAGTGACTGCCCTGCTCCCCCTGAAGGTTTTACGAGAAATTGTAACGTGAACGACGAGGAGGATTACTCAGTCCTGTCATGTGAATATATATATACAGAGAAATGTAAAGACTGGCGTTATGGTATGGGTCTCACAGATGAGGAATATACAGATTGCACTGTGGCCGACATTAATATCGCTATTTTTCAGTGTGAGAGCGAAGAAGACGCTGAAGACCTATTCAAAAGATTAACTAAGGGAGAAGCGGGTGATTCAACACATTTACTTCATAGAGGGAAACTAATGCCAACTGGATTTTATGTTTGTGATGCTTGGATACTAGAATATACTCTTGACGGAAATTACATATTGAAAATAGACGTAAACGCAGTGGGTGAATCAGAAGCTGAAGAATTGTTCGACCAAATAAAGCCAAGCGTTATGTCGATAATCAGTAAAAACTGAATAGATTAACGTTCTTTGTTCAATGGTAATAAATTTAGGTGCAAATAGTAAGAAGCAAAATTACCGCTTGGTTTTTATCACCAAGCGGTAATTTGTTTAAGTACTATCCAGTTTATAATTCCTTAAGTCATCTCTATTGCCCTCTTTAAATCAACGAGCGTTGCTGCTATTATAATAACATTCTCGTGTTTACTATCTAGGGATGACATTAGTATCACAAAATTAAGAATTAATTATCGTCCGTTGACACGATTTGGCTATATACGATTACACGAATAGAGTTCAGATTGAGGACATTGAGTGATTAAGCACGGTCTTGTAAATATAGCGGTCATATTGTCTGTTATCGCAGCATTTATTGGCATGGACTCCGACCGTATAACAACATATGTATGTGCTGAAACACTGGTAGAACCTGATACAGATAATGTCCTGTCGCTGTCAGATATCGAACTCCATGACGGCTATGTAGAATATTTCGAAGACCCACCGGATATTATTGCCCCTGCAAATGCCGAATGGGCTCCAATACCCCCAGAATTCAAAATTGAAAAAGGTGGAAATCGGCTGTCAGTGTATGACGAAGCTGTGATATTAGAAGACGGTACTTCTTGGATAGAGGCGGAAACAACAGTGAACTGTCAGTGTATAGGCGTACAACTATGGGGGGCAACTGATGGTGGGTGGGCTCGAGTCCTAATTGACAAAGCTGAGGTTTGGACTGGTAGCACCTATAGCGGCGGTAATGATTCACCTTGGGGTGTCTTTGCTAAGTATTTGGAAGCGTGTGAACTATCCGCTGGTGCCCATTCCATTCGAGTGGAGAATATGGGTAGTAGTGGAATTGGTGGGGGAACGGAGGTTATTGTAATCTTCTTTGGCATGAGAGAGGTTACAAGTAATATAGTCCCAGAAACAGAATCTTCACAGGAACCATCTTCGGAATCTATCCCGAGTGAAAACGAATCTCCAGCAGGATTCGCCGATTTAGCTGGTGATTGTAATAGCGATGGCGTCCTCAATATCAACGATGCCTTGATAGCGCTAAAAATGGCAGTAGGTAAGATAGATGAGAATCTGGTTGCCGATCTAAACCATGATGGAACTGTGTCTTCAATAGACGCGAGAAAGATTCTGAGGATTTCATTAGGATTGGAGACTCTAGAATGAAGAAAATTATATCACCAAGATTTCTCCCATTGTTAATAGTGATAATAGCCACCACAGCTTTGGGGGTTTCTCACATTCACCAAGCCAATGCTATGGATACAAATGCCAAATCGTCTGGGGCGAATAACGATTATTCTTGCTTACCGAGTCTTGATATTGTGAAGGTTCAGCGAAATAGTGAAAACACTGGTAGTTCTCTATACAACGATGATTGCCGTGAGGCGGAAACTCGACCAAACGCAAATGGGGATGAATTCGATGCAAATCAGCAATTTTTCCGTGAATCAGACTTTGAAATTCTACAAAGTGCCTGGATACCTGAAGACGATATGGTGAAGATAAAGGAGCAACCAATTACCTCTCCTGAGATGAAAGAACTCGTAGCTGGTGATCCTGATATTGGTCCTGTGGCCATCCTATATTATGGTGGGTTCGGAGATGGTTTCGGGGGAGCTGTAGCAATAATAGTTTTGGAGAACCCAGAAAAAGCAGCTGAGTTATTTTTTCTCGAAATAGGAAGGGAGACTACGTCATTTGCCGAGTGGACTCCTGACACAGGTGTTCTTGGCTTAGGTGAGTATGCAAGGTATTTACTATACAAGAATACTTTTATTGCTACAGTAGGAGGGGCTACTAGAGAACATATGGAAGACACTCTGTCTTCCTGGACGTTAAAAATGGAGAATGCTGCCGAGGTGGTAGTAGATACCGCTCTCGAAAGAATGGGTAAGACTATGCCGGAACAGAAAGAGGAGCCAGCTTCTGCGGAGTATATCATTATACCCGAGGACGCTACGATCTTGGGAAAGGGTAAGATTGAATTTAAGGTAGAACGTGAGGTTAATGGTGAAAGAATGCCTGCCGACGATGTTAAAGTGGGCTGGCATACCACAAAGCACGAGTCGGTAAGCGTTTTCGCGCCAAATAAAGTAGTTGGGAAAATAGACCTAAATAGTGGTGTGTTTGAGACAATGGGCTTGGGTAAATGTACCGTCGTTGCCATTATCGATAGTGCTGATGGATCCCAAAATATCGAACGTGAAGTAAATGTACGCTGTCCTACAGGTGAAGAAGCCGTCATCTCGTTAAGCGATCGCCTTGATGAACTAAAGAAACTATACATGAAGGAAACCAAATGGGGGCCAATCTATAGGAATAGGGGGCAGGAGTGTGTCTGGGAAAAAGGTAAAAAAGCATTGGGGGCGAGTGCTGCTTTAACTACAAGACTAGTTACGGTGCCAGTCAAAGGGCTCCTAGAAGCTGTAGGTGTGGACGCTAACATAGATAAGGAATTTTCGACCTTTCCGGGAAGTACTAACAATCTGATTGCCAATTTTGGGGGAGGAAAAGCATATGATAATTATAATTGTGATGGCTGTCAACTCAATTGTCTCCAGTGGCTAGATAATGAAGTAAAACAAAATCCGGATAGGTGTTATTTGTTGGATGGCTTACAATGGGGGCCAATTTGGGGTTCGGGCTCAGGTCATTATGGCGTTGTTGTGTTTCCCGAGGGTAGTAATTGGGAAGAGACGGGAACTGTATTCGATGCGTGGCCCGGACAATCTCCTGAGACATTCACTATTCAGGAATGGGCGAAGCTATTTCCGGTAGTAGCCGGGGATTCCGACCATAAAGATTACAAGGGGAAGTTTGCCACTACGACGCCTGCAGAAATAAGCAAGGCCCTTTCCAGAAAGTCCTTATTCTGGAAGGCCTGGGATGGTGATCCACTGCCACAAACCCCCTTTTTCGGGACCTCTTTGCATCCTTTGTATCGAAGTAGTGGATACGTAATGTGCCCTGTCAATCTGTTGATTACTGATAGCGAGGGAAGACAGTCAGGGATCACTGAAGATGGATTCTGGATATTTGACATACCTGATTGCCTGATTGTGAACAATCCGGACAGTAATGATGACAATAACTGGTACTTTGAATTGGATTCACGAGTTGCTTCGGAATACGATCTAGAAATAACGGCACTTCAAGACGGAGATTTTGAGCTTATTACTACTAACTACAATGATAAATCACTAAGTTATTATCCTAAGCAATCGATAACGAGAGACCAAAAAGCGAAGGTTGCCATTGATTTGGAGAATTCCAGAGGGAGTCTAAGTATGCCTGATGGGACCATAGTTAAGCCAGAAAAATATCCATTGGTCGTACCAAAACCAACATTAGTTTTTAGATCATCGAATACCGTAAATGACGCTCAGGTGAACGTGCCGATATTCCTAGAACAAATCGATGAGCCTATTGGCAATTTGGATATGACTTTGTCATACGATTCGGCAGTATTAAGGCCATTGGAGATCAGTAAAGGCAGTCTAGCAACGGAGTCAATGATTGAATATAATATTTTGGAGGGAGAGATAAAGATTAGCCTTATAGATAATGTTGGCTTTTCAGGGCATGGGTCGATTGTATATGTAGCATGTGAAGTCATTGGTAAAGAAAACAGCTCAACATCTTTAACAATAGATAGAGTAGTAGCCAATAGTGCGCTTGATTACGCCTCAATCGATATTTCTACCAGCGACGGTATCTTGGAGGTTATCGGCCTAGAAGATTGTAAGGGGGATTTCAACGGAGACGGACAAATGACTGCCTTTGATGCCCTTTGTGCTTTAAAGATGGAAGATGGAGACTTGGCATTGGATTTGATACTCGATGTCGCCGGTGACGGCAAAGTAACCGAACGTGACGCTGCAATAATTCTCGAAAATTCAGTTCAAATGGATTGAAAGGATAGGGGTTACAAACTGAAATGAAAGCTAATCTAGTATTTCCAAGGCTTGTAGGTATTATTTCAATTCTCATTTTCTGTCTATGCTCTTGCACTTCTGAAAGTAACCATGGTTCTTACATTGAAGACGGAGTATTGAGAGTGCCAATTGAAGTAAAACAGGCTGAGAATATTGGCAGTTTGATGATTCAATTATCTTATGATCCCGACGTTATGAATGCAATAGAGGTTAAGTCTAGCCAGCTAACGAGTGATTCTATGCTTGAATACAATACGGAAGTCCCAGGGCTAGTTCTTGTAGGTATTGTAGATGCCGAGGGGATAAACGGGGATGGAGCTATTGCCGAAATAACCTTCGATATTGTTCAAAATGCGGAAACTACACTAATACTTTTTGATCAGTTAGAAGCTTATGATGTTGAAACGCTGATAGATGTGCAATTTGTTACTAATCATGGACTCTACTCTTTTAAGGACGATACTTTAGTAATTCCGATGATAGAGGCGCTACGTTAGGTTATTCTTGACTGTAAATAGTTATTAACTCAGGTTCATAATGACTTGTTTAGTTGCTTTCTTGCAATCCTTAGTGCCCTCTGATATTAGGGAAAATCTATAACCAGCTTGTATTCAGATTTATTATGGGTTAACATACATACCGATGTTTGTGCAGTGGTGATTTAAAATAAAAACAGGAGGGAGATTATTCTCCCCCTGTTTTAAGAATACCTATAACTACTAACATAAACTAGCCAGCCGAATCGATTGTCTCTACATCTGCACTCGGATCGTATACCCACCCATCTTTAACGATATCGTCAACGTTAAAGGTAAAGGTGCCACTTTCGTTTTTGACCGCATCGGAGGTAAGGATTACCTGCCCGCCCCCATCCGTTACGCCGGAATCGCTATCGCTGGTAAGGCCGCTCCAGTGGCCGTATACAGACGCGCCGCCAACCGGATTACCAGAAGCTTCCTTAACCGTGACTACCGCTTTCGCTGAGGTGAATACATTTGGCCCCGCATTCCTCTCTACAATCGATATTTCTATGCCTGAGACATGCATGGTGCTTACGTCAGTGCCTGTAACCGTTATTATCAGTGTATCCGTATCCGTAGCGCCGCTGCCATCGGTTACCGTCAGACTGACTTCGTATGTCCCGGCCGTACTATAACTGTGCGTGATTGTTACGCCGCTTCCCGTGTCTCCGTCGCCAAAGCTCCAGTCATAAGATACTATACTTCCATCCGGGTCGTACGACCCCGAACCGTCGAGTGATACCTCCTCGTATATCATAACCGCCCTGTCCGGCCCTGCTTCGGCCACAGGCGGGATGTTGGGCGAAACGAGTGTTGCTGCGGCAGCGGCATCTAACAGTCCGTAGCCATAGTAATTGTCGAGCCCCGGCTCACCAAGGTCCCTCGCCGTGTTTATGAGCTGCTGGCGAACGGCGTCATTACCATTTATCCCTGAACTTATCACAAGGGCTGCCGTTCCGGCTGCATGGGGTGATGCCATGGAGGTCCCGCTCATGATACCGTAGACACCGCCCGGCAGGGTGGAAACTATGCTTACCCCGGGAGCGGCAAGCTCCACATCGGGACCGGTGCTCGACCATTTCGCTCGTTTATCGCTTGAATCTGTTGCGGCTACAGCAATGACTGAATCCCACCTTGCCGGATAAATCACGTTATCCCCCCTGCCGGGAGGATTCCCCTCGTTACCGGCTGCGGCTATATTGATAATGCCGGCTGCATTGGCGTTATCAAAGGCTTGTTTAACCAAATCCCCGGGGTCACCGGAGCTACCGTAGCTATTGTTGGTGACCTGGATGTCATTATCAACACACCACTCAAGCGCCGCAATTACGTCGCTGTAGGAGCCACTGCCATCGGCGCCCAGGATCTTGAGCGCATATATATCTGCTTCCGGTGCTACTCCCACCACGCCTGAGTCGTTATCTTCCGCGCCAATTGTACCGGCGACATGAGTACCATGACCATCGTCATCCATCGGGTAACCATCGTCATTATAGAAGTCATAACCGCCGGCATAGTTATCATTCAGGTCGGGGTGATTGTAGTCTATACCGCTATCGATAACGGCTATCTTTACCCCGGTTCCTTTGTTACCATCCTGATGAACCATTCCAGCGCCGATATGCTTTACGCCCCAACTGTTGTCCAGTTCGGTGTCAATAGCATATACCGCTATGTCCGGCTCGATGCTGATAACCCTGGGGTTTCTGGAAAGCCCCTGTATAGCTGAGTGGGGAATCGATGCGGCTATCGCGGGGACCAGCGTATACGTGTGCTTTATACTGCCACCAGCTCCGCTTAAAAGGTGCTGTTCGGAGAGACCGGGCTGCCGGTCGAATCCTATTATAACCCTGACCATCTCCGGCGGAGATGCTGAAACTGACGATCCTAAAAGGCCAAACACCAGGCAAATGGTTACAGTAAATGCGATGAATAACTTCTTTTTCATGTCTATCACCTTAGTAACCTGATTGATATTTAAGTATAATGTTTCTGCATAAAATGTCAATAGCGGCAAATGCTTTTGTAAATTGAAAAAATACCCTGCCTGAAAACTCAATTTCACTTTCCTTTTTTCCAAGTCGTAGGCTGTTCTGTTCCTCCGGCTATTTGAGAAATGAAAATCACGCGTGGTATCATGGTTCGAAGTCCTTTCAGACAAGGATCGAAGGGAGCAGACAATGAAGAAAACATGGAAAACTCTGACCGTAGGTATACTTGCCATAATCGCTGGGATCGTTGGGATGGTGAGCGGGGCGATCACTGTCGGTGGCGGTGCTCTTGGCGGCATGGGGAGCGTGATTGGTTTCGGTATGATGTTCCCCGTGATCGCGGGGGCGATCGTTGCCATAGTTGGCGGAAATCATGCCAGGTACCGCAGTTCATGGGGATGGGCTCTTACCGGAAGCATCCTGGCCATACCGCTAGTACCTCCACTGGGGGTGATTGCGTTGATCTTCCTGGTTATGGGGAAAAATGAGTTTGCATAAGACCTGTCGGCCCGGCTGATTACATCAAATATATAAGAGTGAAAAGTATGAAAAGAGAAGTTACCGTCATTACTGATAGCCTTTCGGCCATGTCTCCGGAACTTGCCAGCCAGTACGAAGTTTTAGTAATACCATACCATCTTATTTTCGACGGCAAGAGCTACCTGGACGATACTATCGATCGCGATAAACTGTTTGCCCGGCTGGAATCCTTCCGCAACCTGCCCACTCACTCAGCCTGTACCACTGGAGAAATCGTGAATGCCTTTAAGCAGGCAGCTGAGAATACAAATAGCATCCTTTTTGTTTCCATGTCCTCTGCGATGTCCGCCGACTATAATGCCGCGCTCAAGGCCAGGGAGATAATGGGCCGTGAAATGCCAGATATTGCCATTGAAGTGGTAGATTCGAGGAGCGTTATATCGGGTGAGCTACTGGTTGTGCTCGCCGCAGCCAGGGCGGCGAAAGAGGGTAAAGACCTTGCGGAGGTTACCGGGGTAGCCCGTAAAATAATGGAGAAGGTAACCTACATCAACGTGCCGGAAACCCTGTTTTTCTTCGAAAGGGCGGGCAGGTCTGGTGGAGAACCGTCCATAGCAAGGGCCCCTGTGCCGATATTTCCGCTCCTTGAAATGGATTACTCGAGCGGCGGAGCGGGTAAATTTATAGCCAAAAACAGGACCAAGGCAAAGGCGATAGGGGTTTTACTGGACCTGGTCGAACAAAGATGCGGGGACCGGAAGATACAGGCGGCTATCGGCTACAGTAATAATCCAGAGGAGGCCGAAACCTTAAAAGAGAAGCTTACTTCGAGGTTTTCAGTGGAAGGGCTACATGTAACACCATGTTCGCTCGTAGCATGCGTTGTTACCGGGCCGCGATGTGTTGTGCTCGGGTTTTATCCGGAAGACTGAGGCGCTCTGGTAATCTTTAGCGTTTTTATTTTGAGCGAGAAGCGATGGATGAAATTTCTCCTAGATCAAGGCGAACTGCCGCACTCCTTGCCGGTTTTCTCGGTATTTTCGGCATACACCGTCTGTATCTCGGAAAGAATGGTACAGCGATGGTCCTGCTTATACTGGGTATAGCCGCATGTTCTATTACCGGTATATATTTCAGCGTGTTGCCTTCACTCGGTTACTTGAACACAGGCTATTTTGATCTGGGTATGCTCCCCGTAGCCGCTATTACCTGTTTTGGCATAGCAGGTACATGGGCAATAGTTGACCTGGTTCTTATTTTGATCGGAAAAATTCGCGACAGAGAGAAACAGAAGGTAAAGAACTGGTAAGCCCGTCTCTGATTTAGAGAGCGATACAAAACTTAAAAAGCCTGCTTTTTATGACTGTATGCTCTGACCCCGGTAAGGAATCATTGTTCTTTTTATTATATCCATGAGGCTTGTATCCTCATGGCGTTCCTGTACAGCATGGATCAGTCTTAGTAACCTGCTGTCACTCTCTTTTTGGACGCCCTCTAGGGATTTGATTCTTTCCTCAATGGCTTTCAGAAGTGGCTCCAGCCAGCCCGATGCTATGTAGCATTCCCGGGCTTTTTCCAGGTCATGACTCAGGTTGTTTACCCTGATTTCCAGTTCTTCGGCAAGCTTTCTCGCCTGAAGCAGCTTTTCTTCAAGCTCGGAATTTTTAGCTGCCATGTCGTTTAGCTTTGTTTCTGCTGACCTGGCTGCTTTGTGTTCATTTTTAATCTTCCGCTCCAGTACAATCTCTTTATTCTTGAGGCAGGTGGTACAAAAGACAGGGTCTTCCTTATCCAGCCTTAATCCGCAATCGGCGCAGCTGCGATACCCGTTATGATTATTGGGTACGGAACGGCATTCACGGCAACGGCCCGGAGGCGGAAAACCCTTAAGGTCATAGAAGTCCTGTTCGGAGCTGGTGAAGATAAAGGTTTCCCCACATTCACGACAGGTAAGTTTCATATCACCGTTACTGGACATATACACCTCCCCCTCAGGTTGTATAATATATAACGAAAAACAGCTGGATAGGTTATATAATATTTCTCGAGAGTAAAAAATTGTATAATTATTGACATTATCCCTGTGTTAAGTTAGTATTTGTTTTCACCGGGAAAATAAAAGGGGGTGCCAACATGAAAGAGGTAGAGTCCAGGTATTACCATAGTCTTTATCAGGTGGCGAAAGCGATTAACTCTGCACGTGATCCCAAGCTGGTATTAAATTCCATCGTGAAAAACGTTGCCGATTCCATGGGCGTAAAGGCGTGTTCGATAACCTTGCTGGCACCTGAAAGGCGTCTCCTTTTCCACGCAGCTACCTGGGGACTTAGCGACTGGTTTGCCAAAATGGGACCACTTTCTGCAGATAAGAGCATCGCGGAAACACTGGATGGTAAACCGGTGGCTATCCTTGATGCTGCCAGTGACCAGCGGATTCAATACCCAGAAGAGGTGAAAAAGGAAGGAATAGCCTCTATTTTATCTGTACCCATGATGCTCCGTGACGAGATTATCGGGGTGGTGAGGGTGTATACGGACAGGTCGTATCAGTTCAGCGAAGACGATATTTACTTTGTAAGCGCTGTGGCCAACCTTGGCGCCATAGCTCTGGAGAATGCCAGGTTATACGAGGCGGTGCAGAAAGACTATGAAGCGGTCATGCAGGAGATGCTGGAATGGCGCTCATATCTGGGTACGTGATACCTGAAAAGGTGTAAAAAGAAATCCTGTCAGATATAATGGCGGTACAAATGCCGCCATTATTTTTTCTCGTGGTATTGCTTAAAAGCTTCCATATTGTGTTGGAACTCCTTCCGGATTTAACCTTTCAGGAATGACATGGTAGATTATGAAACGGAATAAAGGTAAGAAAAGAATAGATACCCTGCTTGTAGAACTCCGCATGGTCGAAAGCCGTGCCAGAGCCCAGTCACTTATCATGGCCGGAGCAGTAACCTCGGGTGGAAAGATCGTGGACAAGGCCGGAACGATGGTTCCAGAAGATGCCAGGGTGGAGATCGCTTCACCTCCTCCGTTTATAGGCCGGGGTGGCATCAAGCTCGAACATGCACTCGAGAGTTTCGGTCTTGATGTGAAGGGAAAGGTAGCCCTCGATATAGGCGCTTCAACCGGTGGTTTTACTGATTGCCTGCTCAAAAGGGGAGCCAGGCTTGTCTATGCAGTAGATGTAGGCTATGGACAAATCGACTATCGATTGCGAAATGATCCCAGGGTGGTGGTAATGGAAAGAGTAAATGCGCGTTATCCCTTTTCCCTTCCTGAAAAGGCGGACCTGGCTACTTTTGATCTTTCCTTTATCTCAGTGGAGAAGGTGATACCACAGGTGGTCAACCTGCTTGTGTATCGGGGTATACTGGTGGTACTCCTCAAGCCGCAGTTTGAAGCAAGGAGGAATGAGGTCGGCAGGGGAGGTGTAATCAGGCAGCCCGAAATACAGGCAAGGGTCATTGGTCGCTTTATTTCCTGGGTGGTTGAAAATCGTTTCCGGCTGCTCGGCATGGCCGCATCTCCGATACCGGGGGCTTCAGGGAACAGGGAGTTCTTTTTCATGTTGGTAGGGAGAACAAGATGATTATTCGAGCTGCTGCTTTTGCTTCAGAAAATATCAAGCTGTCGGGACAAATTTATTTACCGGATATCGGTAGCGTGGTTGAATACCCGACCGTCTGTATCTGTCACGGTATCCCCCGTGATGCACCGGGTGTGAGTCCCGAACCCCGGGATGGGGGATATCCTGAACTTGCGGAGCGGATTTGCCGTGAAGGATTTGCCGTGCTTATTTTCCGGTTTCGCGGAGTGGGAGACAGCGGTGGCAATTTCGATATTACCGGCTGGATGAGAGACCTTGAAGCGGCTCTTGACTATCTCTGGGCCTTAAACGAGATAGACCGCTCGCACCTTTGTCTTCTAGGTTATAGCGGCGGGGCAGCCGTTTCGGTCTGCGTGGCCGCTGAGGACGAGAGGGTTTCTTCAGTAGTTGCATGCGCATGCCCGGCCGATTTCGACAATCTCAAGAAATCCATCGCGGAAGGTGAACCTATAGTAGAGCACTTTCGTCGTATAGGTATCATCAGGGATAAAGACTTTCCACGTTCGGATGAAGAGTGGACGGATGGCTTTAGTAAAGTAAGACCAATCGAATACATATCCCGTATTTCCCCCAGAAATCTCCTCCTTGTGCACGGAAGTGATGATGAAGTAGTCGATCTAAGCCATGCCCATCGCCTGTATGAGAGGGCAGGTGAGCCGAAGCAGCTTTTAGTTATAGATGGTGCGGGTCATCGTCTCCGAAGGGATGAGCGCGCGGTGAAGCCTGTAATCGACTGGCTGAAGGCACAAGGTAGCTAAAGATATTTTCATGACTGCGTAGCTTTAAGGACCCCTTATTTTAACAGAATAGCTCGCACAGGTGATGCTTCAGCAGCTTTCATCCTGAGGGGCAGACATAAGAGTGTATATTGCCCTGAAGGTACATCAACCAGGTTAACGCTCTCCAAAATTAAGATACCTTTTCCCAGGAGTTTTTTGTGGACTGGGTAAGATTTGGCACGGAGCGGCTCGATGGTATTATAGTCTATGCCTACCAGTCCAAGCTTTCTGGATATACACAGGTCAGCGGCGTCCTCGGAGAGGTAAACGAAATCCTTTGAAAACCTACCGCTTATAGCGCGTCCGGTAACAGAGTTTTCCGTCTTAAATAGAAGCGCTTCACCGGCCGCGGTTTTTGATTTTTCAAGCTCAGCAGACCTGATAATGCTTTTGTCTCCTATTTTTAGAACCCGGGCGGGTAAAATAAAGAAACCGACGGGGTATTCATCGATATGTTTTCCGTCGGAAATGAAATGCGATGGGGCATCCAGGTGTGTGCCCGAGTGGGTGCTCATGATAAGGCGGGACAGGTTACTGCTATCTCCCCTTTCAATTTTCTGGGTAAGCTCCCTGGTGTAGGGAGTGGTACCCGGATAGTCGATGTCTTCAACCCCCATTAAGACGCTGATATCGTATATCTTTTCATATTTCATGCCAAATGTCCTTCTGGCCCTCTCGGGCTATTGTTCCTGATAGAAGTCCAGCCCCAGCACGCGGGGGCCTGCGATTACCGAGGCAACGGGAGTATATTCACTGAGCAGTACCTCGGCACAGTTGAAACGTCCGAGGACTGTCTGTTTCAGGTCCTCTGCCTCTTCCGGGACACATGTATGCTCAACCATAACGTGTATAGGTTGGTCACCATCGATCCTTTTTTCCACCATTTCCAGCAGGGTGAGTATAGCCTTTTTTCTGGTTCTGGGTTTTGCTGCAACCGTCGGTTTTCCCGTCGCCGTGGAGAACTCGGTAATCGGTTTCATGCTGAGCATGTTTCCGGCCATGGCCTTGGCCCGGCTGATTCGTCCGCTCCGGGCGAGGTACTCCAGTGTATCCATCATAAAAAGCATATTGACTCTAGACCTGATATCTTCGGCGACTTCTATCGCTTCTTTCATGTCACCACCAGCTGCAGCGGTACGTGCGGCACCTATGACGATAAGTCCCATCGCTCCTACCGTTATCCTGGAGTCGAGTACCTCGATGTCGATATCCGGGTTTTCACTCCTTATAAGGTCTCTTGCCTTGCATGCTGATTGAAAACACATACTCACACCGGATGATATTGTTATGGTTAGAATACTTGTAACTACGCTGCTAAGTCTACGGTATAGCTCAGCGTATTCACCGGGGGTCGGCGCTGAAGTTGTGGGAAAGTTCCTCGAAGAATCTATCAGTTGAAACAATTCGCCAGCGCTCTTAATGTCAACGGTATCGATATAGGTTCTACCTTCGAGGTGGATAAGCAGGGGTACAATATGAATGCCATATTTCAGGACAAGGTCTTGCGGGATCGTGCTGGCGCTATCGGTGACAATGGCTACCTTATTCATTACAGCAAGCCTTTATCGCGGCTTGATTTCCCGTTCCATATCTGTAAGTTCCGACTTCAGTGTATCCACCAGACCGGCATGGACTGCCAGCCTGGCATGATGGATTTTCAGGGCAACATGTTCGGCACAGCTTGCGCCGTGCAGCTTGCGTACGAGGCCGTTAACTCCCCAGATGATCCCGCCACCGAGGTCGGCACCGTCTTCCCTTCCTGCCGTGTCATGGAACATGCCAACCGACTCCACGAACTTGAACAGCACGTTACCCACAAAAGCATCGCAGACGAGAACATTGGCCGCGCCGTTCATAATGTGGTTACCTTCCACGTTACCGATAAAATTAAAGCTGCTCTCGCTCAGTAGACGATAGGTCTCCTTGGTAAGCTGATTCCCTTTTTCTGCTTCCAGGCCTATATTGATCAGGCCAATGGTGGGGTTATCTATATTATGTAGCTTCCTGCAATAGATAGAGCCGATCATAGCGAATGTCATTAACTGGTAAGGTTTACAATCCATGTTGACCCCGCAATCGAAAACTACCGTGTTGGGGAGGTCATCGAAAATGGCGCCGCCTATAACCGGACGTTCTATGCCCGGTAGCATTCCAAGGTAACGTATGCCGCAGGCTACCACGGCGCCGGTTGGCCCGGCGCTTATTAGGGCATCAGCCTCTCCCTCCTTTAGCATCTTTACCGCAACCGCTATGGAAGAATCCGGCCTGCGTGCCGCCAGAGCCTGATCCTTGCCCTCCTTTATGACGTCGTCCGCCCTTACACAGCGAATGGGAAGCCCAGCTGTGTCGTAAAGGGATAGTTCGGCCTGGATTATATCGGGCGGACCTACCAGCGCAACATTCAGGTTGTTCTCGCGAGCCGCCATGACGGCTCCCTTCACAATTTCACCGGGTGCGTGATCACCGCCCATAGCGTCCACCGCTACCGTAGTCCGTCGGTTAACCGTCACTGTGTATTACCTCCTTATACATTATACGGTGGAGCCAATATCTTTATCGTCCACTATTCGTACTTTGGCGGAGCGCCGGGGAACGTGTTTTAGAAAACCCGATTTATGATACCGTGGTCTACGAAAATTATTATTGTAAGTAAACCAATTTGTCAAGCCTCTAAGGACTTCGTGAAGGTCGATATCTAAACAAATCTTATTATGATCTGTAAAGCATTTAAAATAGGTGGTAAATAAATTGACCTTAAAAGCAAAAGTTGTTTATAATCCATTGAGAGGGTGGATAAACGGTCGGAGTTAAGAGGAAGGCAAAGTTGCACGAATCTTGTGGTGTTTTCGGTATCTATGCCCCGAATGAAGATGTAGCCCGTATCACCTTCTTCGCACTATTTGCTCTTCAACACCGTGGCCAGGAAAGCGCCGGTATTGCGACAACCAACGGCAAGGGAATCCAGGTCTATGCAGATATGGGCGTAGTATCCCAGGTATTCAGCGAGGAGTCGCTGAGTTCCCTGAGCGGGGATATCGCAATCGGTCATAACCGCTACTCCACCCGGGGATCCAGCAGGATAGGCAATGTACAGCCGATCGTTGTCGGTAGTGGGGCAGACACCATAGCCGTTGCGCATAACGGTAATATCATAAACGCCGAGTATCTACATAACGAACTTCGTGAGCGGGGATGCAAATTTCGTTCTTCCACAGACACCGAGGTTATTGCGAATCTTATTCTTTCCTCCACTGAAAAGGATTGGATAGGCCGTATAAAATATGCCATGAACCGTCTCAAGGGCGCCTATTCTCTTACCATTATGACCAGGGATACCCTTTTTGGTGTTCGTGATCCACTGGGGGTACGTCCACTATGCCTGGGAAAGTTGAATAATGGCTGGGTTATCGCCTCAGAGAGTTGTGCACTTGATCATATAGGTGCTACCGTGGAAAAGGAGATAGCGCCCGGTGAGATAATCTCTATCAATAATGGCGGCGTAAACAGTTATTTTGTGCCGGTGGATAGGCTTGGTTTTTGTATCTTCGAATACATCTATTTCGCTCGTCCCGATAGTGTAATTAATGGCAAACTCCTTTACCAGACCCGCCAGGCTATGGGTGCCGGCCTGGCTGATGAGCATCCTGTTGATGCCGATCTGGTGATGGGTGTCCCGGATTCGGCAACGGCGGCTGGCGTCGGCTACGCCCTGCGCTCAGGCATACCGCTTGGCGAGGGCCTGATTAAGAACCGTTACGTAGGGCGCACATTTATTGAACCCCATCAACGCATAAGGGAACTGGGTGTTAAATTAAAGTTTAATCCTCTGCCTCAGATCTTATCCGGTAAGCGGGTTGTGCTCGTTGACGATAGTATTGTTCGCGGTACAACTACACCAAAGGTAATCAGTTTGTTGAGAAGGGCCGGCGCTAAAGAGGTACACATGCGTATCTGTGCACCACCACTGCGTTTCCCCTGTTTTTTCGGGGTCGATATGGCTACACAGAGAGAATTGATCGCCGCCCATAAGACAGTAGACGAAATCAGGGAATTAATTGGGGCCGATTCGCTGGGTTACCTCAGCCTTGAAGGATTGTTTAAGGCGGTTGACCTGCCCAGGAATATTTTTTGTTCGGCGTGTTTTACCGGCGATTACCCGATACCCGTCCAGCTAGAGATGGACAAGCTGGCCCTGGAAACTTTAGATATCAGACGTTGACATTACGTGGTGTTGGGTGCTCTTACGTGCCGTAGGTTAAAGAACTACCATATTTAAATTGGAAATCCTTCGTTAATTTGCCGGTATGAGAATATCCAGGTAGAGGTGAAAATAATGGGTGAATCCTATACCGGGGCGGGCGTAGATATCGACAGTGCCTCCAGGGCTGGCAGGATGATAGCAGGTCACGTGCGCTCTACTCTGCGTCCGGAAGTCCTTGGGGGATTTGGTTTTTTCAACGGCCTTTTCGAAATAAGCGGATATCGGCAGCCGGTTCTCGTCTCCAGTGTAGATGGAGTAGGTACCAAGCTGAAGATTGCCTCCATTATGGACAGGCACGATACGGTTGGTATTGATATCGTTAACCACTGCGTAAACGATATTTTAACGGGAGGTGCGGAGCCATTATTCTTTCTTGACTACATTGCCACCGGTAAACTGATACCGGAAAGGATAGAAGCTATTGTGACAGGTATTGCAGAGGCCTGTCGTGAGGTGGGATGCGCCCTTGTAGGTGGTGAAACTGCCGAGATGCCTGGTATGTATACAGGAGCCGACTACGACCTGGCTGGTTTTATTGTTGGTGTCGTAGAAAAAGATGCAATCATCAATGGCAGCACAATAGCAGAAGGCGATGTCATCGTCGGCCTTCCCTCAAGTGGACTGCATACCAATGGCTACTCACTGGTTCGGAAGATATTTGGTGAGACCAGGGAGGTATTGCAAAAGCGATATCCTGAGTTCGGCCGGTTTCTTGGTGAGGAATTACTCATTCCCCATCGCTGTTACCTTAAACAGCTGAAACCAGTTATTTCATTGATCAAAGGAATGGCGCATATTACAGGTGGTGGTCTTATTGATAATGTACCGAGGATACTCCCGGAAGGCGTTGCCGCAAGTTTTGATAGAAGTTCCTGGCAGGTTCCAGGAATATTCCACCTTATTCAAAAAAAGGGTGACGTTGCTGAGGGCGAGATGTATCGTGTCTTCAATATGGGTATTGGAATGACTGTCTTTTGTTCGTCGGAAGACACCGATAAACTTACGCGGTCCATTCCGGATGCCAGGGTTATCGGCAAGGTGATAAAGAGAAAATCTGAGGAAAAGGTAATTATCCGGTAAATTACGTTTATTCCAGATTTTACCGGTAATTATCAAATAATATATTCGGAGGGATCAATGCGAGCCATTATTAGCGTGTCTGACAAAACAGGGGTAACAGATTTTGCCAGTGAACTGAGCCAGATAGGTTTCGAGATCTTCAGTACCGGTGGTACCAAAAGGACGCTGGCAGATGCCGGAGTGCCGGTTAAGGGAGTATCGGAAATCACCGGTTTTCCCGAGATCCTTGATGGCAGGGTGAAAACACTCCACCCGATGGTACATGGGGGTATCTTGGCCAGACGCGATTTGGACAGTCACATGGAGGAACTGGCAAAAAACAATATCGGGGCAATTGACCTTGTGGCCGTCAATCTTTACCCATTCGTCCAGACCGTATCCAGAGACGGGGTAACCCTTGCCGACGCCCTTGAAAATATAGATATAGGGGGACCCACGATGGTAAGGGCCGCCGCGAAGAATTTCCCTGGCGTTATAGTTATAGTTGACCCGGGCGATTATGACGAGGTTCTGAAAAAGCTGAGTACGGAAGGTATCGAGCTAAACGAGAGAAAGCGGCTTGCTCAAAAGGCGTTCCAGCACGTTGCTCTTTATGACACCGCTATCTCGCAGTACCTCAGGGAAGATAGCGAGCAGTTCCCGGACGAGATGACCATCGCCCTTAAAAAGCGATATGGACTGCGCTATGGCGAAAATCCCCATCAGAAGGCCGCGTTCTACGCTGAACTCACTATTGGTAAGCAACCGACCGGAATCACCTGGGCAAATCAGCTCTGGGGTAAAGAGCTTTCCTTCAATAACATACTTGATGCCGATGCTGCCTGGGGAGCAGCGACTGATTTTGCAGCACCGACTGTGTCGGTAGTAAAGCATACCAATCCCTGCGGTCTGGCCAGCCATGATGATATCGCCGAGGCATACAGGCGAGCATTTAGTGGTGATCCTGTGGCTGCCTTCGGTGGGATTGTAGCTTCGAACCGTATGATTACTCCGGATATGGCCCAGGAGATGAAATCGGTATTCTACGAGATAGTAATTGCGCCGGAGTATCATCCCTCTGCACTGGAACTTTTAAAAGGTAAGGAAGATCTGCGTATCCTGGTAGCTGACCTTCCCCCCGGATATGGGAAAGCAGAGCCCTCATATCTTGATTTGCGCAGGGTGAAAGGGGGTCTTCTGGTACAGTCTTCTGACTCGCTTCCGGAAGGAAATGTAACACTGAAAACGGTAACCAAACGTGAACCAAGTGATGCGGAGGTGGCCGATCTTCTCTTTGCCTGGCGTGCCGTTAAACACGTAAAATCAAACGCTATCCTGCTGGTAAAGGGTAAAACCCTATTGGGTATGGGCGCCGGTCAGCCCAGCCGTATTATTAGCGCACAGATAGCCAGGGAAAAAGCCGGTCCCAAGACTGCGGGTAGCGTGCTTGCATCCGATGCAATGTTCCCCTTTTCCGATGTTGTCGAAGCCGCGGCGGAAGGCGGCGTAACCGCGATTATTCAGCCGGGCGGCTCAATCAGGGACGAGGAATCGATTAAGGCAGCCGATAAGCATAATATTGCTATGGTATTCACAGGTGTAAGGCACTTCCGCCATTGATAATCACTGACAACGCTGTGGGGAGACGGGATTAATGGTTGACTGGGAGTGAAGACAGGGGTTACTTTAAAAATATGGTGCCACTGCCGATCGGGTAAAAACCAGAGAAAGGGGATAGTAAATGAGCAATGTAGTACTGGTCATTGACATGACCAGAGCATTCCTCGAAGAGGGGCATGCATTATATTGCGGTCGCAGTGCAAGGAACATAATTCCCAACATCCGGACCCTTCTTGAAAATGAGCTTTCGCGCGGTGGCAGAGCATTATTCCTGAATGACCATCATGACCCCGATGACCTTGAGTTCAAGATGTTCCCCCCCCACAGTATCGCCGGAACCCGTGAAACGGAGGTCATCCCCGAGCTTGTCGATTACGCCGGCGAAATTATTCCCAAGAAGCGCTACAGCGCTTTCTGGGATACATGCCTGGCTAAAAGGTTGCTTGAACTGAATCCCGATAAGATAATAATCACCGGAGTTTGCACTGACATTTGTGTCTGCCACACCGCAGGCGATGCCAGAGATCGTGATTATCGAGTAGAGGTACCTGTTGATTGTGTTGCCTCCTTCAACGAAGAGATGCACTTTTTTGCACTCCGACATATGGAAGATGTGCTGGGCGTAAAGCTCACCAGTGTCACCGGTGTTAAACCAGAGCAATCGCGCTTTGAACCTTCGACGGCCGTACTTAACGGTGAAACTGCAGATATATATTTCGCCCGCACAGTGGAAATACTGCGTCACGAGAGCCTTAACCCAATGGCAACTATGGAGGTATTTTCGAGTCGGGCCGGTATCTTATGCGGAATAGAAGAGGTAAAACAGCTATTGATCCGTGTTCTGCCAGGAGGAAACCGTGAGGTATGGAGTCTCGCAGAGGGTCAATCGATGGAGAAAAAAGAAGTAGTTCTTCGTATAACAGCCCCATACCAGAGCTATGGGTTATATGAGACGGCCATCTGTGGTATTCTTGCGCATTGCAGTGGCTGGGCTACTGCCGCCCGAGAATGCATTGATGTGGCTCGTGGAATTCCGGTTATCAGTTTTGGTGCTCGCCATGTTCACCCTGCAGTAGCTGACAGATTGGAGTACGCTGCAATTGTGGGTGGTTGCACCAGTTGTGCCGGGGTTGCTGGCGCCAGGCTTGCTGGTGTCGAAGCTACCGGGACCATTCCCCATGCGCTAATAATAGTGATGGGTGATACTGTCAGGGCTACCCTTGCTTTTGACAAGTATATGCCGCCAGAGGTGCCCCGCGTCTCGTTGGTAGATACCTTTAAGGATGAACCTGAAGAAAGTATCAGGGTTGCCCAGGCGCTGGGAGAACGACTAGAGAGTGTACGGCTCGATACGCCGGGGGAGAGGGGTCGTGTTACCGTCGATCTGGTTAAAGAAGTGAGAGCGAGGCTGGACCTTGCCGGGTTCAGGAACGTCAGAATTTTTGTCAGCGGGGGCATCAACCCGGAGCGAATTAATCAATTTCTGGAAAGCGGGGCTCCTGTAGACGGATTTGGTGTCGGTAGCTATATCAGCGGTGCTAAGCCCATAGATTTTACGGCTGATCTGCACCAGATTGATGGTCAGCCGATAGCGAAACGCGGTCGCATTCCCGGTATAACACCTAACCCAAGATTAAAGAAGGAGTTGGATTAGCGTCATGATTGTGGAGATGAGGGTGGGTAGTACACAGGCCGAAATAGATACTGTGGTGGATAGGGCCAAGACAATGGGTATGAAGGTGCAGTTGAATGTCGGCACGGACCGTACCGTTGTCGCTATATTGGGCAGCAATACGGGTAAACTTCCTACCGATACCTTTACCGTGCTTCCGGGTGTAGAGAGCGTTACGCGTATTATGAAGCCGTACAAGCTCGCCTCCCGTGATTTTAAGCCTTCCTCGAGTATGGTAAATGTAAATGGGGTAACAATAGGGGGGAATCGAGTTATTGTTATTGCCGGGCCCTGTGCGGTTGAGAGCGAGGAGCAGATGGAGAATTCGGCCAGAGCGGTAAAAGGATGCGGAGCATCTATACTGAGGGGTGGGGCCTTTAAGCCTCGCACCTCGCCCTTCCATTTTAAAGGACTTGAGAAGGCGGGACTGGAGATATTGGCCCGTGTAAGTGCCAACTTCGCCATACCCGTGGTGACTGAGGTGGTCGACCCGCACGACGTTGATCTTGTGGCTGGCTATGCCGATATGCTTCAGGTAGGTTCAAGAAATATGCAGAACTTTGCTCTTTTAAGCAGTGTCGGAAAGAGTAAACGTCCCGTTCTCTTGAAAAGGGGTTTTGCATGCTCGGTAACCGAATGGCTTAATGCTGCAGACTATATTCTTGCGGAGGGTAATGATCAGGTTATCCTGTGCGAGAGAGGTATAAGGACTTTCGAAGACAGCACGCGTTTTTCCCTTGATATTAGTTCCATACCCGTAATCAAGCGGCATAGTCATTTACCTATAATCGTGGACCCCAGCCACGCTGCCGGTCACTATTTTCTGGTACCGGCTCTTGCCCGGGCGTCTATAGCGGCTGGTGCTGATGGGCTTATTGTCGAGGTGCACCCCAATCCCAAAGAAGCAATGGTAGATGGCCCTCAATCGCTCACCCCTTCGGATTTTGCGCGTATGATGAAGGAAATAGATACAATTAGCAAGGCAGTGGGAAGATGCCTGTAAAATTTAACTTAGTTCGTTGAATGAATTAGATTCCTGTCCTGTTTTTTCAAATTCGAGATTCAGGATCCGTTTGGTTTTTTTTGTTACCCTGTACCTGTCGTTTATACGCCAGCCGACTACCCACAATATCTGGTCATCGCAGCAAACTAGCGGTATGTAATTCCTCCAGGCAGCTGGAATTCTGGCATCAATCATGAACTTGCCTAACTTCTTTTGCTTATCCATGCCCAGAGGCTGGAACCTGTCCGCACTTCTACGAGTACGCACAAGCAGTCTATTTCCTGCTGAATCCAAATCTAAGAAGGCGCAGAAGGGGTTATCCCTCTCCATTTTTACCTGTTTCCGGTCAAGGAACTCTGCCTTAACCATCCATCCAGGTAGAGTTGATTGTCCCGGTATGTTTAATTGCCAAATACCGTTTAGCGGAGGTAAGGGAGAAAGGCTTTCAGGGTCTTTTCCCAGGAGATATCGTTGGTAATCTATCAGAAACTTGAGTCCTCTTGGTAGATTCAAGATCTTTCCGGCCGGTTTTTCGAGGGAATCGATTATCATCTCGATATGCCTGGTCTCGATGTCCTTGAGATTACCTAAAAGCTTATTGCAGGCCATGCGAAGCAAGTATCTCTTTAAGGCGGGGTGTATTTCAAGAAAATCCTTTCTGTCGAGCAAAATAATGCCCTGGTGAATATGGACGATCCGGCGCCATAATTTCTTGCCTTCTATCGCAAGGAAATCTATGTCATCAGATGTGATCCGGGATAATCTTAATATTGCCTGCTCTATACCTGGGTTATAGGTTGTAAGTATGTGCAGCAGTTCGTGGCGTATCCTATTCCGCATAGACGAGAGTGCCAAATTCGAAGAATCTATTCTTACCGCCAGCTTATGTTCCCTGCAATACTCCGCTGTTTCTGCGCGGCTTACACTGAGAAGTGGCCTTACTACGGTTAGTTCACTGCCTGCAGATCGTTGCTTCACGAGTGGCTTAAGTCCCACAAGCCCCGCGGTCCCCGTTCCTCTTACCAGGTGCATGATAACCGTCTCGATGTTATCACTGCTTGTGTGTCCAACCGCTACACGATCTGTGCCCAATGAGTATGCTGCTTCGGCTAAAAAAGCATAACGGACCTCGCGAGCGGCTTCCTCTAGCGATAGGTGTTTTTCGCGGCGATATCCAGTGACATCCCCTGTTGCTAACGTAGCCGGGATTCCGAGCTGCCTGGCAAGTCTGTCAATAAAACGCGCATCGGAATCCGAATCGCTTCCGCGAAGCTGATGATTGAGATGAGCGATATGAAGCTGGATACGGAGCTCATCCCTCAATTTGAGAAGAACATCCAGCATGCACATCGAATCCGGCCCGCCTGAGAGAGCCACCAGAAGACAGGTATCTTGCTCAATGAGTCGGTGGCTGTAAATAAAATCCAGTATCCGCTGCTCAAGGGATAATTTTTCCGCGTTACTCATGGCTATTTTCTATCTTAATCTTGCCTTGCTTCATGAAAAGCCCGGTCCGATGTATCGATTTCGGTATTCCATTGAAACCCATAGCGATGGCAACCTGCTCGGGACGCCCGGAACCGCTGCTATCACAACGAAGCCTCATTCCAATGATGCAATAATGGTCAGGCTTGTCTATAAGCCATAGATCGTAAATAAGTTCACGAAGGTCATAACATCGCGTGCATTTATCCCTCTGGTGTTGCCATGGTATGTGTTCACGAGACAGCAGCTTGGAAATACTTGACTCGATCTCCTCCATTTCTTTGCCCGTTTCCACTATAATACTGTATTCGGCAGAGCTTGTTTGGGATTGAAGCGAAGGTTGATCGATGGGTATTGGGTAGACCTGTATTATCTCTATTCCGGATGGAAGCTGCTGATTTAAGGATGCAACGAAAAAATGAGGTGATACCAACCTGTCCAGGTAAATGTCGGCGAGTTCAGCATCGCTGGTGACACCGACGGCCAGAGCTGCAGCCAGCGAGATTTTGGGATGGGGACTGAAGCCTTTAGAGTAGCTTAGTGGTAAACCTGACCGGTGTATTGCCCTCTGCCATAGCCTTATCAGATCGAGGTGAGAGATAAACTTGATCTCCTCCCCGCGTTTAAATCTAACCCTGAGGCGGTACATTCTGCTTCTGCTTCTCTTTGGTTAATAGCACTTCCTCTATTTTCAGATCGCGCATCTTGGTTATTACTATCTTTAATCCTTTATATCTGAGTTGTTCGCCACGTTTTGGTATGTGTCCCAGCAGGTTAAGAATAAAACCAGCCACGGTTTCGTAGTCATCGCCTTCGGGAAGGTTGAGCTCCATTTCTTCGTTGGCTTCTTCGATGCGCATGCTACCATCTACCTGGAAGGTGTATTCGTTGATGGCCTCGTATTCCTTTTCCACACTGGCCAGTTCATCTCCTACTTCACCGACGATTTCTTCCACCAGTCGACTGAGACTTACCATACCTGCAGTGCCCCCGTACTCGTCTACGATAACCGCCATGCGATAGTTGCTTTCTCTCATCTCAGCGAAAAGCTCGTTAATGCGTTTGGTCTCGGGGGTGAAATAAGCAGGACGCATCAAGTCGTCGATTGTGCTCTCGCTATCAATGGTGCCCTTGGCCAGCCCCATAAGCACGTCCTTAATCGAGAGAATTCCAACAACGTTGTCCATGTTCTCCTTGAATACAGGAAATCGCGATAGGGGTGATTCAGCATATAATGAGAGAAAATCTGCTACCTTCGAGCCCTGTTCGATGGAGACTACTTCCGGGCGGGGTATCATGACCTCACGCACTGGCCTGTCACCGAAGTCGAAAACATTATGCAGCATTTCAGCTTCGGCCTCTTCGAAAGTACCTTCTTTGTGTCCCACCGATATCATCGTACGGATTTCCTCCTCGCTGACCAGCGAACGGGATACTGGTTCACCACCAGCCATTTTACTGAGCCTCGAGGCTATTGCACTGAGAGCCAGCACAGCAGGGGTAAAGATCGTTTGTAACACCTCCACGGGCCGGGCCACCCTGATCGCCGTTCGTTCGGCATTATTGGCAGCTATAATCTTTGGTGTAGTTTCGCAGAATATGAGCAGGATTATAGTGATACCTATGGTAGCGATGAGCACACCCCCTTCTCCCCAATAGGATACGGCGAGTACGGTGCCCAGCGATGCCGCAGCCGTGTTGACCAGGTTATTTCCCGTTAGTATTGCGGATAGTAGTTTCCCCGGGTGCGCCATCATCCTCGCTATCCTGGAGGCACCGGGCACGTTGGTGCTAACCATATGCTCTACCCTTATTCTCTGTAGCGCAGTAAACGCTGTCTCAGAGCTCGAGAAAAAAGCGGAGAGCAGGAGGCAGGCAATAAAAATTACAAGGTAAATTATTTCTATACCGGTCATAACGTCACCCCGTTCATGTAGAAAGACTAAAAATCCAGTGTGTCATTTTAGTCAATGATAGCATTGCGCCTGAGGGGTGTCAAAAGGACGATTCTATCAAGCTGCGATGTATGTGCTATAATTAACAGGTATGAAAATCCTTGGTATAGAGACTTCATGTGACGAGACAGCAGCGGCTGTGGTGGAAGATGGCTCCCATATATTGTCCAACAAGATCGCTTCGCAGGTAGAAATTCACGCTCGGTATGGAGGTATTGTCCCGGAGATAGCATCCCGTCAACACATTCTGAGTATTATTCCGATAGTCGATCAAGCACTTTCCGAAGCGGGGGCTAATTGGCAGGACCTCGCGGCTGTTGCCGTCACGGCTGGGCCCGGACTGGCCGGTTCTCTACTAGTTGGGGTTAATACCGCCAAGGCGATAGCTTTTGCCCGTAACCTTCCTTTGACCGGAATAAATCACCTGGAGGGCCATATCTATGCAAGCTGGCTTAATTATTCCTGCATTGAATTTCCTTTATTGTGCCTCATCGTTTCCGGCGGACACAGCGACTTGGTTTTAATGAAAGGTCATGGTGACTATGTACTTTTAGGAAGAACCAGAGACGATGCTGCCGGGGAAGCATTTGACAAGGCAGCCCGGATCTTGGGGCTAGGTTATCCCGGTGGTCCCGCCATTGAGCGAGCAGCATTAAAGGGTTCGGATATGCTGAATTTGCCGCGCGCATGGCTCAGGGAAAGCAACGATTTTAGCTTTAGCGGGATCAAAACAGCGCTATTGAGAATAGCTGAACGTGGTGAGGTATCGTCGGTAGCGGATGCGGCTGCCTCTTTTCAGGAGGCCGTGTTCGAAGTCCTGGTAAATAAAACGATAAGCGCAGCTAAAAAGTATCGCACGAAGAGCATCATGCTTGTTGGTGGAGTGGCCTCAAATAAATATCTACGGCAAAAGATGATGCGGGAATCCCCTGTAGAGGTATTGATTCCGGATCCTCTACTATGCACTGACAATGCGGCTATGATAGCAGCTTGTGGGTATTTTCGCTTGCAGTCGGGTCAGGTAGAAGGGTTGGAACTGGACGTATTTCCTTCTATGAGGATGTCATGAATATAACAGATAGACAATGCGTCAGCTGATGAGAAATAAATATGCAAAGAATAATGCCCAGCGTAATGAAGCAATAATATAATATAAATTGCGCTAAATGCCCTTCATTGCCTTTCAATGCTTTTTAATCGGTTTGCAGTAACTAAGCGATATGAGGTATTATATTAATTAGCACTCTCCCTTTAAGAGTGCTAAAATATTGCAAAAAATAATAGCTAAAAAAGAAGGAGGATTTGGAATGGCAGAAAGTTTGAAGCCGCTGGCGGATCGGGTTGTGGTCAAACCCATTGAGCGGGAACGAGTGAGCAAGGGGGGAATTGTTCTACCGGATACCGCTAAAGAAAAGCCTCAGGAAGGAGAGGTGATTGCTGTTGGTGAGGGCAGGATGTCCGATGAAGGCAAGAGATTGCCAATGGATGTCAAAGTGGGAGACATCGTAATTTATGCCAAATATGGCGGAACCGAGATCAAGATCGACGACGAAGAGTTTATGATTCTGCGTGAGAGTGACATCCTTGCCAAGAAGGCGAAATAATAAATTAAGGCTAGTATATTAAGGAGGAAAAATTGGCGAAACAGATTGTATTCAGTGAAGATGTAAGACATTCCTTGAAAAAGGGCATAGACACGCTGGCCGATGCGGTCAGGGTTACCTTGGGCCCCAAAGGGCACTGTGTAGCATTGGATAAAAAGTGGGGTGCCCCTTCGGTAATTGACGATGGCGTTACTATCGCTAAGGATATTGAACTTCCTGATCCTTTTGAGAACATGGGGGTACAGCTGGTAAAGGAAGCAGCTACCAAGACAAACGATGCCTGCGGTGATGGTACTACAACGTCTACGATTCTGGCCCATGCCATAATCACTGAGGGCTTCAAGAACCTGGCGGCAGGCGCAGAGGCGATGTCACTCAAGAAAGGCATTGAAAAAGCAACGGCCAGTATTGTGGAGGAACTGAAGAAAATTTCCACCGAGGTTAAAGGTAAGGAGCAGATAGCTCAGGTAGCTACAATTACAGCGGTTGACAAGAAAATCGGTGACCTCATTGCCGAGGTCATGGAAAAGGTTGGCAAGGATGGAGTTATTACGGTCGAGGAGTCCAAGGGACTTGCGTATGAAACGGAATATGTGGAAGGAATGCAGTTCGACCGTGGATATATCAGCCCCTACTTCGTCACCAATGCTGAAAAGATGGAGACGGTACTTGAGGATCCAAATATCCTGATCACAGACAAGAAAATATCCGCAGTTGCAGACATTTTGCCTGCTCTGGAGAAGATACTTCAGGTATCAAAGAACCTGGTGATAATTTCAGAGGATGTCGAAGGAGAGGCACTGGCCACCCTGGTGGTGAACAAACTGAGGGGAACCATAAACGTCCTGGCGGTCAAAGCCCCCGGTTTTGGTGATAGAAGAAAGGCGATGCTGGAGGATATCGCCATACTAACCGGCGCTACAGTTATATCGGAAGAAGTAGGGCGCAAACTGGATTCAGTTACTGTGGATGACTTGGGACGGGCTCGCCGTGTGGTGTCGGATAAAGATAAGACAACTATAATTGAAGGAAAAGGATCAGAGGAGGCGGTTAAGGGCAGGATCAAGCAGATCAAAGCTCAGATAGAGGAGACCACCTCTGATTTCGATCGTGAAAAGCTCCAGGAACGGCAGGCCAAACTGGTGGGTGGTGTAGCCGTGATAAAGGTAGGTGCCGCTACTGAGGTTGAGCTAAAAGAAAAGAAACATCGCGTCGAGGACGCTTTATCGGCAACCCGTGCTGCCGTTGAGGAGGGTATCCTGCCTGGAGGCGGTGTAGCTCTGATAAACGCTCTACCGGTCTTGGATAAGCTCGATGTAAGTGGTGATGAAGCTACAGGTGTCAATATCGTAAAGAAGGCAGTAGAGGAACCAATACGCTGTTTGGCCACCAACGCCGGCAGAGACGGCTCGGTGATAGTTGATGCCGTTAAGAAGAGTCCAGTTGGGGTTGGTTTCGATGCCGATGCAGGTGAATTCGGTAACATGGTGGAAAAGGGCATTATTGATCCCACCAAAGTTGTCAGATCGGCTATAGAAAACGCTGCCAGTATTGCCAGTATGGTATTGATCACTGACGCACTGGTAAGCGACATACCCGAGGAAGAAAAGACCCCGCCGATGCCCGCCGGTGGCATGGGTGGTGGCATGGGCGGTATGTACTGATCTTATTATCAATAAGTTACTTCATACCGGAAGCGGCCGTATATCAAATACGGCCGCTTCTAGTTTATTTCAAGTAATATGCCCACTGGGCAATGATCGGAGCCGGTAACCTGGGGCATAATAAAGGCTCCGGATATATTTTTAACTAGATTCGGGGTGATAAAAAAATAATCGATTCTCCAGCCCACATTCCTATCACGGGCACCTGTCTTCATGTCCCACCAACTGTAATGTCCTGGCTCCTTGTGAAAGAGCCTTAATGTATCGATATATCCGTGAGCGACCAGCTTATCCAGCCATTTCCTCTCGACAGGAAGGAATCCCGAAGTTTTAGCGTTTGCCTTTGGCCGGGCAAGGTCAATCTCTTTGTGGGCGGTATTGAAGTCCCCGCATACTACCAGCTTTTTACCCTTTTCTTTTAGTGAATCGATGAAGTCAAGGAAGGCTTCATAGAAGTCCAGCTTATAACGTAGGCGGGTATAGCCCTGCTTACCGTTGGGAAAATATACGTTGAGCAAAATAAAGCCTGGGTAGTGGGCAATTATCACTCTCCCTTCCAGATCAAGGCCCGGAGCAGGAAAATGGTATTGTATATCCTTGGGTTTGTGTTTTGTATAAAGGGCAACTCCGCCATATCCCTTTCTCTGAGGGTAGTTCCAGTATGTGAAGTAACCTTCGGGTTCGATAAGGTCTATTATTAGTTGTTCCGGACGGGATTTTGTTTCCTGGAGACACAATATGTCCGGTGACTGATGGCGCAGCCAGTCCAGGAAGCCCTTTCGGGCAATTGAGCGCATCCCGTTAACGTTCCAGGAAAGAAGTTCCATCCCGGCCATCTTATATAACCTTTCCGGTTGGTTTTATTCCTAATCAGGTAAAGAATGTCGTGCTATAATCCGTATAGTGAATTGAACTCTTCTACCACTGCCAGAAGCTCGTCATCAAGTATTCTCCTCGCATTAATGGTAATAAATTCAGGGATCTCTTGATAATATGCCTGTGAAATAGATCCAGCCATACAGGCGAGCGTGTCACTATCGCCTCCCAAAGATATCGCCTTACGTATCGCATCTTCATAGTTGGTTGAGGCAAGAAAACATATTATCGCCTGCGGAACTGAAACCGGACAGGTTGCATCGAAGTGGTAATTTTCGCGAATATCCTCGATTGTCCCCTCTAGGCTGTAGCCGAAACTGTCCTCGATGTATCGAGCTATTTCTTCTTTCCGTTTACCTCTTCGAGCCATAAAGATGGCTGAAGCGATCGCCTGGGCTCCCTTTATACCCTCCGGATGATTATGGGTTACAGCAGCACTTGCTTCTGCCTGGTACAGCACCTCTTCCAAGCTGGAGAAGGCAAATCCCACCGGGCTAGCCCTCATCGCTGATCCGTTGCCAAAGCTGTAATAGGGAGCTGGATCAGCGCTGTAAATCCAGCGATAAAACATGGGCCCGTAGCCTGCCTGCGGGTACTTCCTACCATATTCCTTAAATGTTATCGTATAGTCTTTGTGGTGCATGATACAATCGGCTACCGCGACAGTCAGGACGGTATCATCGGTAAACGTAGATGCAGAGGAAAACAGGGGGAAATCAGCTGTTTTCATAAAACCAGATTCACACACAGAACCGATAATATCTCCGGCAATTGCACCGATCATTTCCTATTTTATTCCTCAAATAGCTTACTTATTGTATTGAACACCATGTAAGTAACGGCTTATTATCAGAACCTCAGTACTTCGAGTAGGCGCTCCTCTCCGGCGACTGGACCAACTATAGCCAGACAAAGCTTCTTACCATCAAAGATATTATTCGCAAGTGTCTCTATTTCTTCAGTAGTGATGGCGTCTACTATGGAAGTCACCTCTTCCGGGGTAAAAATCTTTCCCGTAAGAACTTCCTGTCCTCCCAACCATCCTGCAACGTTATGGCTATCCTCCATTCTGAGCAGCAGCCGTCCTCTTGATATCTCCTTGGCCCGGGTCAGTTCTGCATCACTTACGTTCAGCTTTATTTGATTCATCTGTTCAAGAATGGCAGTGATCGCTGTCATCAGTTTTCTCGTGTCAACGCCGGCATAAATGGTTAGTGCTCCTGAATCCAGAAAATGTTCGACATAGCTGTGTATACTGTAAGCGAGTCCCATACGGTCGCGTATTTCAGTAAATAGACGGCTACTCATGCCCTGACCAAGAATTATATTTAGGAGGTCGAGTTTAAACCGTTCCGGATGTACTATTGAAAGACCGGGTATTGCCAGGCAGAGGTGAGCTTGTTCGATGTCCCTTTTTTCTATCTTTATCCGGTTTGCCGGTTTCGGTCGGTAGTGACGGTATCTGTGTGTCAATTTCTCGCTGGTCCACCCAGCCATCACTGCGGATACTTCCTCGATAGTTTTCTCATGCTTTATATTTCCGGCTATAGATGCCACGGTATTCTGCGGCTGGTAATATCGGAAGAGGTAGTCGAGCATGTGCTCTCTACTCATGGCCGAAACCGATTCCCTGGTTCCCGCTATATCCCGACCAAGGGGGTGTCCGGAGAAGAGAAGCTCGTCGATGAGTATATTGACTTCTTGGGCTGGAGAATCCTTACTCATATTTATTTCTTCGATTATTACGTGGCGCTCTTTATCTATCTCTTTTGGCTCAAATATCGGGTGGAGCAGCATGTCGGTGAGTACGTCCAAGGCCTGAGAGAATCGGTCCTGAGCAACCTTACACCAGTATACGGTAAGTTCTTTATCGGTGCCGCCATTTAGAATACCTCCGATCCCCTCGATTGCGGCCGAGATTTCTCCAGGATTTGGACGCTTCGCGCTACCCTTAAAAAGAAGATGCTCGATGAAATGGGAGATGCCTCCCTCGGCATCTTCCTCGTACCTGGACCCGGTACCAATAAAAAGACTGATACATACGGAGCGGGTATGTGGCATGGCAGATGTGACTATCCTCAGGCCGTTATCGAGAACGGTTTTCTGGTACAATAATATACCTCCCGATATTGTTGTTTATACCTCAGCAATCAGTGGTGATGGATGTTCCTGGAAAGGGTGAGTACGAAGAATTAGCGAGTAGAGGAATGGGTACTCTGCCTTCAGGTGTTCGAGATATGCCAGCCATTGCACTACTAATTGTTCATATACACGGCGGATGTCATTAGCCAGGTGTTCGAGGTCACTCTGCGGCAGGTTTTTCAGGGAATCTCTTGCTTCTAGCTCCTCGTCAAGGTGGAATACCGACCACAATAGCGCGGTAAAACTCTCATGTTCAAGTATATTCGGATTATCTAACAAGCGCAATAAAAAGCCCCTTTTCCTGATCAGGAAGCTCTTTAATTTCCCCAGCCCCATACTCATTTCCTCTGTGGAAAAGTCCGCTGCGGAAGAGCTGTCCTTTGCCTTTTTGAAATCTCTTGCTCCCCACTCATGGTTAACGTTAAGTTGATTGCAGACTTCTCCGCGATTTTCACAGAATACGAGCAGATTGGCAAGCAGGTAATTACCGACCTCGCTAAAGAATGTCCCCACGACCATGTTCAACTTCCCTATTCTTGCCTGCTTCTCTCTCCGGGAGAGAATGCTTTCGATTACCACGACAACAAGAAATACTTCTAGCGGCAGAAAGGCAAGGTCTCCGATCATAAATATAAATATATGGTGTGGATCCTGGAAGATACGATAGTGTATGAAATATATTAATGCTGAACTGGCGATGAAGATGGCGCCCAGTATGAAAAACCGTCGGTGGCTACGATAGAAGTCTAAAATTTGCCCCAAAATCCGCTTATTCATATGGGGTAAATGATAGCATATTTGCTCCGTTCGATTAAAGACCGCCATTATTGTCCGTACGGATTCTTTTTCAGTTCATCCAATATCTGTGGACATATTTTCTCGTCTAAACGCGGTAAAGGTTTGTTTAGCAGTTCTGTATGCAGCGGGGTAATTGAAATGTCTTCCTTTTCAATAGCTTGAATATCTGTACCCTCATCGGCATCCCTGTTGATTTTCTTTCTTATCAGCCAGTAATATGCCTTTCTCCCGTCGTGACCTTCCTCGACCGTATCAATATGACTGCGGCTGGACAGCTTGGTAATCCTTATGCGACTGACCTTATCCAAAGGCTGACCAGGCAGATTTACATTGAGAAATACGCCATGAGGTATGAGGCTGTCGGCCATTTTTTTACCAATTATCATGGCCAGCTTTGCCGCATTGTCCAGATAGACGCTATCCAGGGAATCTATCGAGATAGCTATCGCTGAAGAGCCCCTTAGATAACCCTGAAGGGCTGCGCCTACCGTCCCAGATATCATTACGTCATCTCCAAGATTCGGCCCTGAGTTTATACCGGAAACGACCAGGTCTATTTTATGTTCGAACAACTTGCCAAAACCAAGAATAACGCTGTCTGCCGGTGTACCTTCAATGGAATAGGTCTCCACACCCGTAATCAGGGGTCTTATCTTCTGTACTCGTAAGGGGTGGCGAAATGTAACTGCAGTACCTAGTGCGCTCTGTTCCCTGTCAGGCGCCACGACGACAACGCGCCCTATTTTTTGCATTTCTCCAACGAGCTTCCATAGGCCGGGTGCGAAGATGCCGTCATCATTTGTTATCAAGATTTCCATTTGACCGCCTGTTTTCAGTTTAGCATAGCACCAGCTATAGCGGCAAAGAAGGATTCAGGTGCTGGACAGGGATAATGATAAATAATATAATCACAACTAGCGATGAATCATAAAAAGGAGCCCTGCCCTCTCTTTTCCCGAGATGAAATAGCGGCCGCCGTAAATAAGCTTTCAATTGAGATTGGCCGTGAATATCGGGGCAAGTGTCCGCTTCTGATCGGAGTCCTGAAAGGCTCGTTTATCTTTATGGCCGATTTGATACGCTCCTTGGATTTTCCGCTCGAGGTTGAGTTTATTGAAGTATCGAGCTATGGTAGCAGTAGAAAAAGCTCAGGGCGGGTAAGAATGATCAAAGGCCTTACAGCTAAAGTAACAGGCAGGCATATCCTTGTTGTTGAAGATATAGTTGATACAGGCATTACAATTTCCTTTCTTATTGATTATATCAAGAAAAAAAGGCCGGCCTCACTTAAACTGTGTGCCCTCGCTGACAAGCCTGCAAGAAGAGAGGTACCGCTTAGCGTCGATTATCTGGGGTTTACTGTTCCCGATAAGTTTATAGTCGGCTATGGTATAGATTGGGATGAAAAATACCGCTATCTGCCCGATATCTGTTATCTGGAAGATGAATAACAATTTTATCCGGTGCTATGAATGTCTCTATCGTATGAGAGATCAACTTGGCTAAGACGCGTTTGATTTCAGTGGCTAAAGGTGAGTCACCTGCTGATCTTGTCCTTTCCAATGCCAGAGTGGTTAATGTCTTCAGCGGAGAAGTACAGGAGGCCAATGTAGCCATATCGGGGAGATTTATTGCCGGTGTGGGAGATTACCACAAGGCAAAAAAACATATCGACGTAGGTTGCCGGTACCTTTTTCCGGGTTTTATAAACGGGCATACTCACCTTGAGAGTTCTATGCTGGATGTTGGTCAGTATGCCTGTGCCGTAGTTCCCCACGGTACATTGGCTGTTATAACCGATTTGCACGAAATAGCCAATGTTTGCGGTTGGACTGGCATTCGATATGTACTGAATTGTGCGCGCAGGTTGCCTTTGAATCTTTTTTTAATGGCCCCCTCGTGTGTACCGTCAACTCATCTGGAGACCTCGGGGGCAAAACTGGGTCCGTCTGATATAAAAAAAATGCTTCTTTTGCGGGAATGTATCGGTCTGGGGGAGGTAATGAACTATCCGGGAGTACTCTGTGGTGACAAAGATATTCTGCAGAAGATAAAAATTGCTGAAAGAAAGGTAGTTGATGGACATGCCCCTGGCTTAAGCGATAGGGATCTGAATGCTTACATAGCAACCGGTGTTGGTTCAGATCACGAATCTGTTACTCTGGATGAAGGACGAAAGAAGCTGGAGCGGGGCATGTATCTCATGATCCGCGAGGGTTCATCGGAAAAGAACCTGGATGCTCTTCTTCCGTTGGTTACGGATAAAACCTATCCCAGGTGCATATTTGTCGTCGATGACCGGAGTTGCGGGGATCTGCTTAGAGATGGTGATATCGATGCCGTAGTGCGTAAAGCGATAAAAAATGGACTTGATCCAATAACTGCCATCAGAATGGCAACAATAAACCCCGCCACCTATTTTGGTCTGCGAAGATTGGGCGCTGTTGCGCCGGGTTGCTTGGCAAATTTGGTTATTAGCCGATACCTGAGCGACCTGAGGGCGGATATGGTATTTAATCAAGGTATTTTAGTGGCAGAGCATGGCGAGCCCAGGTTTGATCCTCCTAAAGGTGCCGGTAGTGTCATGAAAAATACCATGAATATCAAACCATTTGAATCGGGAGCTTTGCGTCTTTTGCCCTCCGGTGAAAAAGAAATGGTAATCGGGTTGGTACCAGGCCAGATATTAACCAGAAAAAGAACTGAAAAAGTACGTGTGGAAGGCGGTGTTATAGTGCCGGATAAAAATAGAGACATTCTTAAGCTGGCGATTTTTGAGAGGCATCGTGCCACCGGTAACATTGGGTTGGGACTCGTCAAAGGTTTTGGGTTGCAAAGAGGTGCAATTGCATCTTCAATAGCTCATGATTCACATAATGTAATATGCGTAGGGGCCAGTGATGAAGATATACTCGTTGCAGTAAAAGAGGTGGAAAGACTCGGAGGCGGACTGGTAATTGCTGAAGGTGGATGTGTTAAAGGCAGCCTTGCTCTTCCGGTAGCCGGGTTGCTTTCAGAAGAACCTCTTGCGGACGTAGTGAATACACTGGAACGTCTTGAGGAGTATGTAGCCAGTATGGGATGCTCACAACCTTCTCCCTTTGCTACACTTTCTTTTTTGGCGCTGACGGTTATCCCGGAAATCAGACTAACTGACCTGGGGTTGGTGGATGTAGGCAGTTTCAGCTTGATGGAAAGGGGTTCATAGGATGCATTATTCCAGTATAAGCCCGATATTTGAAAATCGCTTTGATGCAGGTAGCAAGCTGGCGGAAAGGCTTAGTGAATACCGTGGACAGGTAATCGTGGTGCTGGCCATACCCAACGGAGGCCTCCCGGTGGCTTTGCAGGTAGCCCTGTCTCTAGATGCAGAGCTGGATGTCGTGATCTCGCGGAAGCTCCCCATACCGCTTCGGCCCGAGGGTGGTTTCGGGGCTATCGCAGACGACGGAGCGGTTATACTGAATGAAGATGTGCTCAGGGAGGTTGATCTTACCGATCAACAGATAAATTATCAGGTGGGCATGGTAAGGGATGATATTCGGAAGCGCAGCCTGCTCTACCGGGGTACGAAGCCGCTTTCCATAGTAAGTGGTAAAACTGTGATAATTATTGATGATGGACTTGCTTCGGGGTATACCATGATAGCAGCGGTGGAGTCTGTGCGAAAGCGCCGCCCGGCCCGAGTAGTGGTTGCGGTCCCAGCGGCTTCTGAAACGGCGATAAAGAGAGTAGAAGAGGTTGCTGATCGGGTAGTGACTGTGGCTACAGGGAGGCTTTCCAGATTCTATATTGCCGATTACTATCGCTACTGGCATGTCTTAAGCGATGAAGACGGGCTCAAATGCCTTAAAGAGTACCGGATGCGCCGTTTCGCGTCCAATATCAAACCTGGACCGGAAAGACCAGAGGAAGTCGGATAGCATTTACTCTGTAGCCATTACCTGATAGACAGTGACCTTGGGCTTTTCTATAAGCAGCGGCTCTACCTTTTCTTCGAGCTCAAGACGGGGTTTTGATTCCTCCCAGAGCTTCCATTCCTCCAGGCTTTTCCACATACCCAGTACCAGTATTATGGAGGAGTCATCGATACTTGAGAGTGTCTCACCGCTAACGTAGCCACGCTGATGGATGGTAGCTGTTCTGAGTTCCTTGAGTAAATGTATAAATTCCCCCCTTTTACCTGCCTTTATGTGCCGTTCTATAACAACCTTTACCATTGCGCTAACCCTCCTCTCTTTACATTATTTTAATAACCTCGACGGCATTATATTCCGGTTGCTCAATACTATCAAGACGGCGTTTCCCCTTCTCCAGTTCTTTTTTCCAGGATAAGCCTTTGTCCGTATTCTAGCAGCGTATTTAGTCTTTCTGGGGTGGTTTTCTTCGATTCAAGATAAGCTCTCAAAGCGTCACCAGGTGTTATTTCCTCTGCTTTTTGTGCCCCAAGTCTCAGCCGGGCCTCCCTTTTAACCTCTCTGGAAATGCTGAAATAACTCGCCTCCCGGAGCGCTTTCCTTATTGGTTGGTCTTTAAGCTGGTCTTCTATCTCCGCCGGAAGTATCAAATTCACCCGCACTATAGCATCTTTGATCTCATTCTCCTGTTCTGCGATAGCTTTCAGTACTCTAGCTGTTGGGTTGGCCTCGCATTTATCAATGTCAACAGCTATGGTGAGAAATCGCCGTGGTTGACCAGGATGGAATGAAAAGGTTGTATTCCTCTTCCCGCTGGTACTGTCAGGCTCGATATCAACTACATAGAAGCCTTTTTCTTCCTTCTCCTCGCTGAAGTAGAGCCTTTCCATACTGCCAGCATATATGGTAGGTGGGTCTTTACATAGAGCCTGGTGCTTGTGTATATGTCCCAGTGCGATATAGTCAAAAGCAGGATGGAGAATATTACTCAGTAGGAGCGAGTGCTCCTGCCCAATTGTCATTGAGGATTCCGAACCGATCTTGGCTCCAGATACCCAGACATGTGCTGCCAGGATCGCTGGAATGGTCGGGTCCAGTCGGGCGGCGTTAGTGGCAATAATATTGGCGAGTATCTCTTGTAGTTTTTCATTGATCCCAGCGAAGTCGAGATTTTTAGTCTCCTCTTTGCTGAGTAGGGAACTCCTTCTTAACCAAGGAAGCGATACAATCTGAATCAAGCCGGCGGAAGTTGGTACCCGATAAATATCGGGTCGGTTGGATACATATACGTTATCGAGAGAAAGCGTGCTGAAGATTTCAATGGCCGTAGCTCGTCCAGCAGCGTTTGACATATCGTGATTACCCGCGAGCAGGAAGATTGGTACCCCCCCGGAGGTAAGATGATTTATTCTTCTGGCAAATTCCCTCTGCTGGGTCTGACCAGGTTCCCGATTCTTATAGGTGTCACCGCAGAATAGCACCAGGTCAACTTCGTTGTTCAGTGCATAATCCACCAGTAGATCAAGAGCGGCAAGACAATCTTCGAGCCTGGTCGAGAGACCGCTGACAGGATTAATGCTTCCGTAGTTTTCCACTCCGAGATGAAGATCGGCAAAGTGGACAATCCTCACCCTTTCTCTCCGGGGCTGGCTTCTTCCCTCTCCACTTTCCATACCTTCCCGCCGGCTGGCAAAATGAAGAGGTCTTCGCCGCTTATTTTGGCAGCCATGGTTTCCTCCAGCCCTTTTATAGGTACCCTTATCTGGTTCATGGTGTCCCTTTCTCTGATGGTAACCTGCCCGTCTTCAAGTGACTGAAAATCTATCGTGATGCAGAAAGGTGTACCGATCTCGTCCTGGCGTCGGTAGCGACGGCCAATACTCTGGGCGTCATCATAGCCTACCATCCAGTGTTGGCGAAGGTCAGCATAGATATCTTGGGCAACTCTGGAAACGTTTTCCTTCTTGCTCAAAGGGAGAATGGCGATCTTTATTGGCGCCAGGTCCAAATGAAGGCGAAGTAAAACCCTTGCCTCGTCTTTATCTTGCTCTTCAGCATAGGCATCGGCAAGGAATGCCAGGAAGGCACGATCGACCCCAGCCGAAGGCTCGATAACATAAGGAATTATCTGCTCTTTGCTCTCATCGTCATAATAGGAAAGGCTCTTTCCGCTATACCTTGAATGTTGGCTAAGGTCAAAGTCACCCCGGTTGGCAATGCCTTCCAGTTCTGCCCAACCCATCGGGAAACGGTAGTCGATGTCGTAACAATCCAGGGCGTAGTGAGCAAGTTCGTGTTTCATGTGCTGGCGTAGCCTGAGGTTCTCCTTTCTGATACCCAGATTGAGATACCAGTCGAGGCATTTCGTGAGCCAGTAGTCGAACCATTCCTTGTCCGTACCCGGCTTAACGAAGTATTCTATTTCCATCTGTTCAAATTCTCGACTACGAAATATGAAGTTACCGGTGGTGATTTCATTACGAAATGATTTACCGATTTGGGCAATACCGAATGGCAACTTCTTTCTGGTCGTAGTAACCACGTTCTGGAAATTGACGAAAATCCCCTGTGCGGTTTCTGGGCGCAGGTAAACAACGTTAGACACTTCTTCAACAGGACCCATAAACGTCTTGAACATAAGGTTAAACATCTGCGGTTCGGTAAGTTCACCTCCGCAATTAGGACAGGATTCAACTTCCATTTGATCAGTCCGCCATCTCTGATGACAGTTCTTGCATTCGGCCAGCGGATCTGAGAATCCTTCCAGGTGTCCGCTGGCATCCCAGGTACGGGGATGCATTAGAATACTGGTGTCTATTCCTACCAGGTCATCCCTTTCCTGTACCATTGACTTCCACCATGCGTTTTTAATGTTTCGTTTTAGCTCTACTCCCAGTGGACCATAGTCCCAGCAACTGGAAAGCCCACCGTAGATTTCACTGCTGGGAAAAACGAAACCCCTGCGACGGCAGAGTGACACCAGTTTTTCCATACTGGTGTCTATAGATGTTTCCTCGCTCACTGTTGTTGCTCCTTACATAAATAAGATACCGATCAATCAACATTGTAGCCAAAAAGGATGCTTATTGCAAAGCCAGCCATGCATTTGCTGGTTATCTACAAGCTTAATTATCCTTGCTGCAGATTAACGGATGCTGCTAGAATTATGATAAATGTTTAATGGTGAAAGTAATGATTATTGAAAAGCTGGTTGTAGGCCCTCTGGCTACCAACTGTTATATCGTAGGAGATGATTCAACTGGTACGGGTGTCATTATCGACCCCGGTGCCGATGGAAAGAGAATAATAAAGAAAGTTGATGACCTGAGGCTTGACATAAAACTAGTCTTACTCACACATGGACATGTAGATCACACTGGTGCTTTAAAGAATTTGCAAAAAGTCATCAATGCCGATGTGGCGGTTCACACCGATGACGCAGATCTTGCGGGCTATCGTTCTTCAGGATCTATTTTCGGGCTCTTTTATCCATCCCCACCGCCACCTGACCGGTTATTGAAGGACAACGAAATTCTTGATATTGGCCATATGCATTTTCGGGTAATACACACCCCTGGTCATACTCCTGGCGGCATATGCCTCCTTGTCAATAGCGCTTTATTCAGTGGTGATACCCTGTTTAAGTTTGGGATCGGTAGATCGGACTTGCCTGGCGGTGATCATATTCTTCTTATCGAGAGCATAAGGAATCGGCTGTTAATATTAAGTGACGAAATCACAGTCTATCCGGGGCACGGTGAAAATACCACCATTGCAGGCGAACGTGATTGCAATCCCTTTCTCGTCGGTTAAGCTTTGATTATATAATCCCACCAAAATGGGCCAGTACCGGAGCAAGCACCAGGGCGACGATAGACATGAGCTTGATCATGATATTCAGGGATGGTCCCGAAGTATCCTTCATGGGGTCGCCTACCGTATCGCCGATTACAGAGGCTTTATGAGCATCAGATCCCTTCCCACCAAAAGCTCCGGTTTCGATCCATTTTTTAGCATTATCCCAGGATCCGCCGGCGTTGGCAAAAGTGACTGCTAGAATGAACCCCGAAGAGACGGCGCCAATGAGAAATCCACCCAGGGCGATAGGACCCAGTATGAGACCAACTGCAATAGGAGTGACTATGGTCATTATTCCCGGAGCTATCATCTGCCGGATAGCAGATTGAGTGCAGATATCCACGCACCTACCATATTCCGGTTTTACGTTTGGTTTCCCCTCCATAAGCCCCTTAATTTCACGGAACTGGCGGCGGACCTCGTTCACTATGGAAAAACCTGCCCTACCCACTGCTTTGAGCGTCATCGCACAAAAAACTGCAGGAATCATCACGCCGAGGAATATGCCTGCGATTACCGTAGGCTCGAGGAGACTGATTTGAGAGACCTCGATGCCCACCGCCTGGGTATATGCCAGTAGAAGCGCCAGGGCAGTGAGTCCAGCAGCACCAATAGCAAAGCCCTTTCCGGTGGCGGCGGTGGTATTGCCCAGAGAGTCCAGGGCATCGGTGCGTTCTCTGATTTCGGGTGGGAGACCACTCATCTCTACGATACCCCCAGCGTTATCTGCAACCGGCCCGTAGGCATCAGTTGCGTCCTGTATCCCAAGTGTGGATAACATGCCCACACCAGCTATAGCAATACCGTACATGTCGGCAAACTTGAAGGCTACAAGCATTGCTCCTACTATAATTAGGATAGGCGGAAGATTGCTAAGAAGGCCGTTAGCGAATCCTCTGGTCAGTAATGTCCCTGCTCCAGTCTGCGCCGATTCCGAGATTTCGCGGGTTGGGCGATAGGAATACGAGGTGAAGTAATTGGTGCTTTCGCCGATGGCAACGCCGGCAATCAGCCCTGCTAGTATTGCCCAGAACACACCCATACCAGCCCCCAGGAAATACACTGCCAGGAAGGCGAAAACACCGGTCAGAATCGAGGAGATTACCGTACCTCTCCTGAGGGCGTTGAGTAAAGCTCCCATTTTTTCCTTGACCTTGCCTACTCTGACCGCGAATATGCCGATAATAGATGCGATGATGCCACCTCCGGCTACGAGCATAGGAAGAAACCAGGCGGTGGCCAGGTCAGGCGCCAGCTGTGTAGAGAAGACCGCTATTGTACCCAGCGCCATGGTGGCTATTATCGAGTCCACATACGACTCGAAGAGATCGGCCCCCATTCCGGCAACATCGCCTACATTATCTCCGACGAAGTCGGCGATAACGGCTGCATTACGCGGATCATCCTCTGGTATGTTCGATTCTACTTTGCCGACGATGTCGGCTCCTGTGTCAGCTGCCTTTGTAAATATACCACCTCCAATTCGAGCGAATATTGCTACCGAGGAAGCCCCGAAACCGAAGGCCGGAATGACCTTTAAAAGAAGGTCAGGATCATTTCCGAAGGCGAAATAGATAATACTCAAACCAATAATACCGATACCAACCACGCACATACCCATCACTGCCCCGCTGCGGAAAGATACCTTTAGTCCGTCATTCAAGCTTTTTTGTGCCGCTGCAGCAGTGCGAGAGTTTGCCCTGATTGCAATACTCATACCAATAAAGCCAGCTAAAGCGGAAGCAACGGCACCACAAACGAAAACCACTGATACCCACCATCCCAGCATGGGGATAAAACCCAGTATGATGGCGACCACTGTTACGAAAATGGTCAATACTCGGTATTCTCTGCGGATGAACGCAAGAGCGCCTTCTTTTATGGCATTCGATATCTCTCTTATCTTGTCTGAGCCCTTGTCTTGCTTCATTACAAAGCGTGCCATGAAACCGGCGATGCCGATACCTATACCACCACAGATTAGTGCGATTATCATTGGATTCATTGGTTGGCTCTCCTCTCTATAAAAAGTATTATTGTTTCAATTTCGTTTCTAAAAGCTTGAGTCTTGCTTCCAGTTTATTCTGTCTCATAATCAAGGTGAGATCGCTCCGAGTTTTCTCTAAGACACCCCGCACCATATCTGTGGTGCGTCGAAGCCCACCTGTGATAGCGTCTGGATAGTCCATGGTTACCAGAGCATTATAGATATCATCCATTGCCGTCAAGAGCTCCTCGCTGCGTTCGTAATCTTCTCGCCGGATGCCATCAAGTATAAACCTCCTCAACTCGCCCACTGCCTCTCCCATGCCATTCAGGTATGGAGCATATTCTACCAATAGTTCTTCCGGGGGCGGGACTTGCCTTTGAGTGACAAGAGCAATTGTAATGGCAGCCTCACTGTATTCTTTCTGAGCATCCCGGAAGAAACCGGTATTTTCCAGCTCATCGTGTCCGCCGGCAGCCTTTTTGGCTTGAGTAAGCGTGCTTTTCGCTGAGGCGAGAAGTTCCCTGGCCGGAGCTAGCTCCTGACGATGAACAGCACGTATGGCTCTTGATGAGTAACGAATAACATCACGGCACAGTGGCAGTACGTGCTCTCGTGCTGTATCTTTTTCGGTGAAGCTTCGGCGTATTGTTTCGCTTATTGTATCCAGGTTATCAGTTATTCCTGGCATGTACTGCTCCAATTGCATTTACTATTTGGCCGGCTGCCTTTTCCGGTTGTTGGGACTTCAGTATTGCACTGATCACGGCGATCGAATCCGCCCCGGCATCTATTACTTCGAGAGCATTGTCTTTATTTATTCCCCCGATAGCCATTATCGGAATATTAACTGCCTTTCTTACTTCGGCGATTCTGCTGGGAGTGATTACAACTGCTTTTTCCTTGGATAACGTATGATAGATTGAACCCAGACCAATATAATCGGCGCCCTCAGATTCGGCGTCAACAGCTTGTTCCACTGTATTCACCGAACGGCCCAGGATCATGTCTATCGGAAGCAAGCGTCGGGCAACATGCGTAGGTAAATCATTCTTTCCCAGGTGTACCCCGTCGGCACTACAGGCAAGGGCGATGTCCAGATAATCGTTAACGATAAAGAGAATGTTATGGGTGGAGCATATCTTCTTTATGTTCATGGCGATTGCAAACAACTCTTTTTTGGAAAGCACTTTGTCCCTGAGTTGAATAGTCTTTGCCCCGCCTTTAATAACTTGTTCGGTAACTTCTAAATGTTTCCGTCCCTTAAGGGCGAGAGTGTCGATTATCGCGCATAGGCCAAAGATACGTTTCCTTTTGTCCTCCCTCAATAGCCCTGATAATAGCTTACGCTCTATAGAATAGAGCTCGAAGCGAAATTGCCTGAAAGTCTCCGGTTCGGGTATAGAGCTGATTTTTAACGTTCTGGATAATTCCTCTAGTGTACGGAGAGATTCCTGTACCCGCCTCGAATTGGCTACGGCTGATAGTGGTAAATCCTTTTGCAATGACTCTGGAGCAACAAGATTTGCGCCTACATCCCCGTCCACGTCACGGGACCCGATCAGTAAGCTGTTAACTGCCAGATCAAACTCTACCATGTCGTGACGCATATTTTTTAAACGCTCACTGAGAGTAACATTATTGAGTGCAAGACGGGCTATGTCTTCGATAACACGAAGACCCTCGCTTGCCCGATTTAGGTTGGCGTCTATGATGCGTAGTGTTGTTTGTTGCGGAATCCGCGGTAGGGTAGTATTCATAATTCCCGGCAAATTGTATCACAACTGTTGATAAGGGTAAAGCGATAATTATTCCCTATGAAGACAATAAACCTTAACTAGCAATTCAGAAATAGGTTGTCGATGGTTATTCTATTCCGGGTATTTAAGCTATTGCATTATCGATAAGTTCAATTCGCTTTGCCCTACCTTTTTCATCGAGCTCAACCGCTATAAAGTCGATGCGCAGTGGGATCTCATCACATTTGTGTTCTTGTTGATAGTGCATAGCTATGATCTTCAGCCTTTCTTTTTTGGCTCTGGTTATCGATTCTTCAGGACTGCCGTAACTATCACCTGTCTTTGTTCTTACTTCAATAAAAACGAGATATTCATTATGTCTGGCAACAATATCTATTTCGCCACGGCGACATCGGTAGTTTGTTTCCAGAATATGATAACCCCTTTTCCTTAAATAACCACAGGCTAAATTTTCCCCTCGATTACCTGTATCCCGGCGCCTCATAACTCAGTCCATTCCCCTGACAGGCATAAAAGAGCGGCGATGCACCGGGCAGGCACCGATTCTAAGTAAACAGGATAGATGATCCTTGGTGCCGTAGCCCTTATGTTTGGCAAGATTATATCCAGGGTATATCTCTTCCAGTTGGCACATGAAGCGGTCCCGACTTACCTTGGCGATAATTGAGGCACAGGCGATAGAAAAGCACAACCGATCCCCATAGGTTATTCCTTTCTGGGGTAGTTTCACATCCGGTACATTAAGGTAATCAATGAGAAGGTAATCCGGTGCCGGAGTTAGCAGTTCAATTGCCTGCTTCATTGCCTTTCTGACCGCGTTAACGATACCACAAGAATCGATTTCATCCGGCGTCGCCATGCCGATTCCTATCGATAAAGATGCTTCTTCGATATGGCGATATAGGTACTCGCGGCGTGACGGATTGAGAAGTTTGGAGTCTCTGATTTCTTCATACCATGGTGCTTTATCTTTGCCCCGACAGTTTATTATGACTGCGGCAGCTGTTACCGGGCCGGCTAGAGCACCCCTTCCTGCTTCATCAACGCCGGCTACAAAATTATATCCGCACTTTATGAGCGTCTTTTCCTCAATAAAAGATGGTTTGTTGGCAATGTACATTAATCTCGATCTCGTTGTTTCCCTATTATGCCACCACCTAGTATCTCACGACCGTGATAAAAAACTACATCTTGCCCAGGACTAATTGCCATTTGAGGAGTGCTGAAATAAACCTCTGCAAAGCTATCATGAAGCTCGAGGATTGCTGCTGCTTCTTCTGGGCCATAGCGTATTTTGGCGGTTATGTTTGTTGTCACAGAAGGTGGAGTTCCGCTTATCCAGCTTAAGTTGTAGGCAGTGAGGCAACTTTGCATCAGTTGGTCCTTTGTGCCCACTATTAACTTGTTAGCTTCTGCATCCAGTTCGAGCACATGTAGTCGCTTTCCATGAGTTAACCCAAGCCCCTGCCTTTGACCTACGGTATACATAGCGATGCCCCTGTGTTTACCCAATACATTTCCCTTTGTATCAATAATATCCCCGCAACATCCAGTGTGACGTTCGATTAAATGTAATCGATAGTTATTGTTGACAATGAAGCAGGCGTCCTGACTTTCACGTAGGTTCGATGTATTCAGGCCCCATGATGCCGCCATTTCTAGAACCTCACACTTATGAAGGTCACCAATTGGAAAAATGAGATGCTTCAGCTCTCGCTGTCCCAGGCGATATAAAAAATAGGATTGGTCTTTCCCGGGATCCAAACCCCTTATTAAGTGGTATTGCCCGTCAGCATGCTTTATACGTGCATAGTGACCGGTAGCCAGATAACCGGCTCCCATCTCTAAAACATTGTCCAATAGTAGCCCGAACTTTATTTTTTGATTGCATGTAGTGCATGGGTTTGGTGTGAATCCGTGGCTATACTCACTCAGGAAATAGTCGATGACCAGGCTTTGGAATTTCTCTTCCATATTTATTATATGGAGTGGAATATCTAATCGATGGCACGAATCTTTGAGAGATGCTATGTTTTTAGCTACATCTGGTCTCTGTCGATGGAGAATTAGATATATGCCTTCAACTTGCCAGCCGGCCTTTTTAAGTATAGCTGCCGATATCATAGAATCTACACCACCGCTCATTGCCACCATTACGTGTTTGGAATCCATTATTCACCCACCAAATTGAGCATCTTGCTTACTCTTTTCCAGATAATCCCCGCAACTTTATCTCTTTCCTGCAAAGCGTCAATGACAATCCAGCGATTCGGCTCTTCAGCAGCTAAATAGAGGTAACCCTGGCGAACTCTATTATGAAAGGACATGTTTTCTTGTTCAAAACGATCCGGGGCTATTTCCTTCTTCCTGATTAGGCCGGCATCGGCTGGGATGTCGAGAAGAATACTGAGATCGGGCATTAGTCCCTGTGTAGCAGTATCATTGATCACCTTTATTTTGTCTAGATTAAGACCCCTGCCATATCCCTGATATACAGTTGTGGAATCGACGTAACGGTCGCTAATAACGACCTTACCGGAGTTCAAGCTGGGCCTGATCACTTTAGTTACCGACTGGGCTCGAGCAGCACTAAAAAGCAAGAGTTCCGCGATTGGTGAAAAAGGCTCATCATTGGCCCACTTTAATAAACGGCCTAGTTTTTTCCCCAGCGATGTCCCGCCGGGCTCGTATGTAAGCACTGTCGGAATACCCATCCGGCTAAGCCGGCGGTAAAGTATTTTGGACTGTATGCTTTTGCCGCTACCCTCTCCGCCTTCAAGGGTTATAAATAGGGACATGGCTACTTTCGATCAACGGTTATTTTAAAAATAATAACTTGCTTTAAGTGAAATGTATTAATGATATATCCTGACCCTTCGGTTAGGGTCTTTACCCGTACTCTGGGAGAGTAGATCATTTCGCATTGCTATCAGATGTTGCAGGCGTCGAATATAGGCACTCTGAGGACTAAGCTCGATTCCTTCCCGTTCTCCTTCCTTTAACTGGGTGACCGCCTCTTCAGCCTCGCTCAGGGCGCGTTTCAAAGAGTTGGACTTATCTGCACCGTTCGCTGGATAGACGTCAGAGAGAAGCTGTCTCATCTGGGCAGGTGTATTGCTTTTCATAACGTAGAGAGGGAGATTAGCCCCTTCAGCGTCTCTCACTCTTTGTGGCTTGCGGCGAAAATAGTTCTTAGAGGTTACAAAAAGGTCAGCTTCGCTCAAGTTTGCCACTATATCAAGGTCAACGTTGAGCTCCTTACTAATCTGTTCTAGCCGACCCCTGTTTATTCCGAACAGGTAAATCCTGGGTCGCTCTTTTTCCTTTTGACGTGGGCTTCTTGTTTGTGATATCTCAGTAGTAGAAGGAGCCTGCCTTGATATCCTGACTTTACCTTTCTCATCAAGCCACCTGATCTCTGTATTCAGTATCTGGCCACGCAGGATGGCATCCACCGCTTCGCCAACATCCGGTCTTATGGCAACGCGGTCCCATCCCTGAATTTCGACTACAATGTCGAAGGTTGGAGAAGATGTTCGTTCAAGGATAGATTTCTGTGTACCACGCCGTTTTGCCTCTTCATCGCCCAGGGTTACTGTCTGAATACCACCGATAAGATCACATAAAGTGGGATTCATCATAAGATTTTCCAATGTATTGCCGTGTGCGGTTCCGATTAGTTGAACGCCTCGTTCTGCAATGGTACGGGCGGCTTGTGCCTCGAGTTCGGTGCCAATTTCATCGATTACGATAACCTCAGGCATGTGATTCTCAACTGCCTCGATCATGACCGAATGTTGCTTGTTCGGTGTGGCTACCTGCATTCTGCGGGCATGTCCGATGGCAGGATGTGGGATGTCACCATCGCCTGCGATTTCGTTGGAGGTATCGACAATGATGACTCTCTTCTTGAAGTCGTCGGCGAGTACCCTGGCTACTTCACGTAGCATTGTCGTTTTACCCACACCGGGACCGCCTAAGAGAAGTATACTTTTACCAGTTTGGACAATATCTTCGATGATTTTGATGGTACCAAAGACGGCCCTGCCAACCCGGCAGGTTAGTCCTACGATGCGCCTTTTTCGGTTCTGAATGGCCGATATACGGTGGAGCGTGCGTTCTATGCCAGCCCGGTTGTCATCGCCAAAGGTACCTACGCGCGAAATAACATAATCAAGGTCGGCTTCATCGATATCCTTTGAACTGAGGATTACTTCACGGGTAAGAAACCGTGCTTCTGCAGGGCGGCCAAGATCGAGGACCATTTCCAGTAGATCACCGTTATCACCTAGCTCACATAATGGCTGACGAATATATGGTGGAATAATGTCAAGTAAAGCTTCTAGATCGTCTGTAATAACCTTTTGCAAAAAATGTTCCCCTGCTCAACATTTACTATCGGCAATAATTTCTAAAAAATATTGATGAAACCTGGGATCATCGGTAAGTTCGGGATGGAATGCAGTTGTTATTAGTCTACCCTGTCTGGCAGAAACTATCGTACCATCATGTAATCTGGTAAGGATCTCGGTATTATCATTCACGCGCTCAATTAAAGGGGCACGAATAAATATACCCGGGAATGGTTTTTTGCCAAGCGCTGGTACGCTAAGCTCGGTCTCAAAGCTGTCTTTTTGCCTTCCAAAAGCGTTACGTCTAACTGCGATATCCATGAGGCCTAACGGTTTAACTTCGTTGTCCGTTACTTCCTTGGCCATCAATATCATACCGGCGCAGGTGCCGAAAATAGGTATACCTTCTTCGGCCAGCCTTTTAATCTTGTCAGCAATATCATAAGCGTTGACCAATAGTCCGATGGAAGTGCTTTCACCGCCAGGAATAATAAGCCCATCTATACTCTTGAGTTCCGAAGGAAGTCTTACTGGTAATGCTTTGACCTTTAGCCTATCAAGTATGGATATATGCTCGGCAAAGGCTCCCTGCAGGGCAAGGACACCTATTATCATATCACCAGCCTCGGGATGCCAGAAGCTCTTCCGTAGGGATTTGTTTAATATCCAGTCCTGACATGGCTTCTCCCAGGTTCTTGGATACTTCGGCAATAATGGCAGCGTCCTGGTAGTGTGTGGTTGCCTTGACTATAGCCTTGGCCATAACTTCAGGCTTAGCAGACTTAAATATACCTGAACCTACAAATACTCCGTCTGCGCCAAGCTGCATCATTAGTGCGGCATCGGCCGGGGTAGCCACGCCACCGGCTGCAAAATTGACCACCGGCAACTTTCCTGTGTCATGGACTGCCTTGACTAGATCGAAGGGGGCACCCATTTCCTTAGCTTCTGCCATGAGTTCCTCTTCGGACATACCGGATAGTTTGTTTATAGAACCCATGACCGAACGCATGTGTCTGACTGCTTCCACAATATTACCGGTGCCTGCCTCCCCCTTGGTACGGATCATAGCGGCACCTTCGCCGAGACGACGTAAGGCTTCACCGAGATTACGGCAGCCGCAGACAAATGGCACCTTGAAATCATGTTTCCAGATATGATGCGCTTCGTCGGCAGGGGTAAGTACTTCAGATTCATCTATGTAATCAACTCCTAATGCCTCTAGGGCCTGGGCTTCTACAAAGTGGCCTATGCGACACTTGGCCATCACAGGTATTGAGACTGCCTTTTTAATATTTTCAATCACCGTCGGATCTGCCATACGCGCAACGCCCCCGGCGGCTCGAATGTCAGCCGGCACCCTTTCCAAAGCCATTACAGCGCACGCTCCTGCTTCCTGGGCAATTTTCGCATGCTCTGGCGTAACCACATCCATAATTACACCGCCCTTTAACATCTGCGCAAGCCCAGCCTTAACCTTCCATGTACCACTTTCCATTTAAAATTTTCCCTCCAACGAAACGTTATATATTTATATTATGTTTATCTAAGTATATTTTAGCATCGGTGGTTTAGCTTATCAAGAATCTTCTTCACAGAGGGGAGGGGTGATTATGTAACAGAGTAGAGGCTGAAAGGATTTACGACCTCCCTCTGCGCGGGGTTGGATTTAGGGTTGTTACAAAACTATTCCAATCCAGGAGCAAGTACTTTACGCGACAGCCACCAAGAACTGCCACACCATATGGGATAGTTTTAAATTATGGTACTTCAGGAATAGCTACTTTATGCGACATCCCTTGGGAACAGCTATCAGTACCGGGATGGTGGAATTTCGAATTACCCTGTCGGCAACACTGCCAAAAGCCCACCGTGTTACACCGGAACGACCGTGTGTACTCATGACGACCATTTCGGCTTTTAATATACGCGCATATTTGAGTATTTCCTCTGCCGGATCACCACGCGATACTTCAAAACTCGCAGGTATACCGTCTTTCTTCAGTCTTTCTACAAGCTGGCTAAGGTATATCTTTGCCTCCGATTCGGTTTCCTCTCGCTCATAACGATATACATCGTCTGCAGTATCTGGTTTAGATTTTTTAATTTCGCTTTCTCCAAACTGAGGACCGTGAGGGTGAGGGATTGTCTCCATGACATAAAACAAGACTACCTCGGGGCGTTCCTTGCCCGTTGCCAGTTGGACAATGTGTTCTAATGAACATTCGGAAAGCTGCGAGCCGTCCACCGGCGCTATTATCTTCTTGTACATCTTACCTCCTTAATTGCCATTGCCCCAATGGAATATGGTTTACTAAATTCATGATTTCAGAGCTTTTTAGTTTAGCTCTATCGTAACCATATGTCAACAAGGATGGCCAAAGCCGAGGTTAAAAGATGTTGAGCAAATGGAAGGCGACAAGAAATGAAAAGATCTTAGTCAAGGTTTTAGACTTCTCAGGGTCCCCTTTTGTCTGCCTGTATACACTACGCCGTCGCGCTTTCGCGCTCCGGTGACTCTGATTTAGGTAACTGCTCTTTAGCGGTCAAAGCGCCTGTGGGACAGGTAGAAACACAGAGACCGCAGGAATTGCAGTTTGTTTCCGATAATGGCAAACCTAAAGTCGGTTCAACCCTTGTCTCAAAGCCACGGTTTACAAACCCGTAGACGCTGAGGCCCTCTATCTCGTCGCAAATACGTATGCATCTTCCGCACTGGATGCATTTATTCTGATCTCTAAGGATAAAGGGGTGCTCATCTTTGTTAATATCCAGGTGACGCCTCGCGCCGGCATAATGAGTATCGTCTACCTGGTATTCGGTGGCCAAATCACGAAGTCTGCAGTCAAGTGCTGCCTGACAACCGCAGCCAAGGCAACGCCCTGCTTCTTTGAGGGCCGTTTCTTCTGGTACTGTAAACTCCATCTCGGTGAAGCTCTTCTTGCGCTTATCTGGTTCTAACACCGCCTGTTTTGTTCTAGGTATCCGCTCGATATCTTCGTAATCGGCTGGATCTATTTCCTCCAGTTTACCTTTACTGCAGTTGTATATCTTTACGTCTGGTACTACCGGTCTGCCATTAAGATATTTGTTAATCATTCTTGCAGCCCTTCGGCCTGCACCGATTGCCTCTACGGCAGTAGCGGGGCCAGAAGTGCAGTCTCCACCAGAAAATACGCCGGGCCTGGAGGTAACCATTGTCTCTTCATTAACACTTATGTATTTTCTTTTGTTAATCTCAATTTGGCTGTCCCGATCCAGGTTTGGGTTATCCATCGTTTGTCCGATGGCGGCTATGATATTATCTATTTGCATGGTGAACTCAGAGCCTTTAATCGGTTCGGGGCGGCGCCTTCCGGAGCTATCCGGTTCACCGAGTTGCATTTCAATGCACTCCATAGCAGTAACCTTTTTGTTTTTGGAAATAGCCTTAACGGGCGCGGTAAGAAACTTAAAATGAACCCCTTCTTCTTCAGCTTGTTCGATTTCCTCTGCATTTGCTGGCATCTCAGCCCTGGATCGGCGGTAAACTACAGTTACATCCGGTACTCCCAGCCTTAAAGCAGTGCGGGCAACATCCATAGCGGTGTTGCCTCCACCTATTACAGCTACTTTATTACCCAGACTGACCTTTTTATCCATGGCGATGTCTTTTAAAAATCCTATTCCTGAAAGTACCCCGGGCAGGTCTTCTCCTTCGATGCCCATTTTCTGGTTTGCCTGAGCACCGATGGCAATAAAAATAGCTTCGAACCCTTCTTTCCTGAGGCTCTCAATAGTGAATTCCTTTCCCAGGGAAGTGTTAACTTTGACCTCATGACATAATCGTGTAATAGTGGCTATTTCCTTATCCAGAATTTCCTTGGGAAGACGGTATTCAGGAATCCCATATCTCAACATTCCTCCTAGCTCGGGATTTGCTTCAAAGATTGTTACCTTGTGCCCATCTAACCCAAGGTAATATGCAGCAGTTAGGCCTGCTGGTCCTCCGCCGATTATAGCCACCCTGCGTCCGGTCTCGGTTTTGGGTTCAGGAAGATATTGGTTTGTTTGATTCATGTCATAATCGGCAACGAAACGTTTGAGTGAGTTTATGGCTACCGGTTCGTCTACCCGGTTTCTCCGGCATTCTACCTCGCAGAATCTGGGACAGACCCTGCCGCAGACAAGAGGTAACGGGTTGGTCTCTTTGATTTTAGCGAGCGCTTCGCCATATCTACCACTCGCGATAAGCGCAATATATCCCTGTATGTCTATTCCGGCCGGGCAGGTCAAAGTGCAGGGAGCAACGCAGTCGCCATAGTGATCAGAGAGAAGTAGCTCCAGGGCCATGCGACGCATACTACTCAGGTCTTCGGTTTCGGTATGAACTACCATCCCCTCTGTAACCGGTGTAGTACAGGCAGGCATGGGCCCACGGGCATTTTCGACTTCAACCAGGCAAAGGCGACAGGCAGCAGTGGGTTTAAGACGTGAATCATAACAAAGCGTCGGAACCTCAAATCCCTGTTGTTCTGCTGCCTCCAAGATGGTGGTTCCTGCTTCTACTTCTACCTTCTTCCCGTTTAAAGTAAATGCAACTTTGGGCATCTTTTTCTCCTTAATGAACCGCTATGGCTTTTAGGCGACATACACTCATACACAAACCACATCGAATACATTTTTCCTGATCAATAACATAGGGTTTTTTCTTCTCGCCTGTAATAGCGTTGGTGGGACAGTACTTGGCACATACGCCGCAACCTGGACATTTTTCTGCAATGACTTCGTATGTAATCAGTGCCTGGCATTTTTTTGCGCGGCACTTATGGTCGCGGATATGTTCTTCGTATTCATCGCGGAAATATTTAATAGTGGTAAGCACTGGATTAGGAGCCGTCTGCCCTAATCCACAAAGTGATGCTCTCTTTACCGTAAGGGCAAGTTCCTGAAGATTGTCGATATCCTCCTCTGCACCTTCACCGTTGGTGATTCTCTTCAGGGTTTCCAGCATACGCAATGTGCCAATGCGGCAATAGGTACACTTTCCACACGATTCCTCTTGTGTAAAATTCAAGAAGAATTTGGTAATATCCACCATGCAGCTTGTCTCATCCATAACTATCAGACCGCCGGAACCCATAATAGCACCAGTGCTTGTTACTGATTCGTAATCTACCTTGGTATCTGCCAGGTTGGCCGGTATGACACCCCCCGAAGGCCCGCCGATCTGTATTGCCTTGAAATCCAGCCCGCTCGAAGTGCCTCCCCCGATATCAAATACTATTTCGCGGAGAGTTATGCCCATAGGAACTTCAATCAGCCCGCCACGAGCTACCTTGCCTGCCAGTGCAAATACCTTGGTACCCTTGCTTTTTTCGGTACCGCAGCTATTGAAATTTTCTGCGCCATGATGAATTATCCATGCGACGTTGGCCAGCGTCTCCACGTTATTGATGGTGGTCGGTTTTTCCCATAGCCCTGAATTTGCAGGAAAAGGCGGTCGGAATCTGGGCATACCCCTCTTTCCTTCAATTGACATCAGCAGGGCGGTTTCCTCTCCACAGACAAAGGCACCGGCTCCTTGCCTTATCTTGATATTAAAGTTGAAGCCTGAGTTCTTTATATTATCTCCTATAATTCCCGCTTCTCTGGCCTTTTCCAGGGCTATTTCCAAGCGCTTGATTGCCAGGGGGTATTCTGCCCTTATGTAGAAATAGCCCTCAGAGGCGCCCACGGCGTAACCTGCAATCAGCATTCCCTCTATTACGGAGTGAGGGTCGCTTTCTAAAACACTTCTATCCATAAAGGCTCCGGGGTCCCCCTCATCTGCATTGCAGACTATATATTTCGGTTCCCCCTCCGCTTTTCGGGCAAAACCCCATTTAACGCCGGTGGGAAAGCCGGCACCCCCTCTACCCCTTAAACCGGAAGCCGTGATTTCATCGATAACTTCCTGAGGAGACATACTTTTTAGAGCTTTTTCCAGCGCTTTATATCCGTCAGCAGCGAGATAGTCCTCCATAGACTCGGGGTTGATGACACCACAATTACGCAGTACTATTCTTTTCTGCTTCGCCAGCAGATTATCCAATTCTTTCTGAGATATGACCAATTCGCTGACAGGCTTATCCTGGCCAATATGTTCATTTATAATACGCTCTACTTTGTCGGGAGTCACATTACCATAGAAGGTGCTTTCATTATTCGGAGAAACAACCTCGATGAGAGGTTCGTTGTAGCACATACCCATGCACCCGGTCTTCTTCACTTCAACGTTTAGACCCTTGCCTTGACTCTTTACATCGAAAGCTTCGTATACTTTTTTTGCCCCGGCGGCTATGCCGCAGGAAGCGAGTCCTATTTTAATCGTCCAGTTTCCATCTTTCGCTAAGGACATCGGTCCCTCCAATTAAATCAGGGATTCTATTGTTATTCGGTCGAAGCTGTTGCCTCATTCTTCTTAATATCATTAATGATTCTAGTGATAGCTTCGGGATTGAGCCGCCCGTGAGTGTCTTCATTGACCATTATGCATGGAGCAAGGCTGCAACAACCCAAACAGGCAACCCGCTCGACAGTAAACAACCTATCGTCGCTTGTTTCGCCCTCTCTGGCTCCTGTTACCTGGGCAAGGATATCCGCTACAAGTTCCGCACCGCACAGGTGACAGGCAGTTCCATGGCAGACTTTGATAAGGTACTTTCCCATGGGCTCAAGGCGAAACTGTGCGTAGAAGGTTACTATTCCGTATATTTCACTGGCTGGGACACCAACATCAAGTGCAATGCGTTTTATAGCTTCTTTGGGTACATAGCCAAGGGTGTTTTGTACTTCCTGCAGAATAGGTATAATAGCCCCTCGTTCAACACTATGCTTGTGGGCGATGGTATCGATTAAGTCTAGATCTATCGCTTCTTCGGTCATGCTTCCATCGGCCATGTTAGCCTCCTTTACGGCTGTTATACGTCTTACTCGATCCGTGTTTGATCGCCTTATGGAATTTCATTTAATAATGGGATTGATTTGTAGTGCTATCTTTGATCAGGGAACGTGTTCTACCAATATTAATTATACATATATCCGCTTATATTGTCTATAAGTTTACTTGACTGACGGATGTTAATTAATCCGGCCGACAATCGTCTTTTTCCTTACCCCAGTTTTGCATGATATCTTTGATCCGTTGAGCAAGTTCAGGGTCCCTGCGCAATCGTTCGATAAAGACAGGACAGCCCTCCAGCAAGGAATTCTGGGCAGCTGTTGCCATGTTTGACATAAGATATTCCATATTCGTATCGGCGGCATTTGGCGAATCTATATCTTTCACGGACTGTTGGAACTGGCGACGGATATCCTCCGTGGTGAATCTCATAGGCATAATACAAGATTTGTACCACGGACATTCTCTGCATTGGACAATACCATTTACCTCATCCAATATGTCACTCATAAGCGGCTCCCTTTAACGTGCAGATATTCGTAGATGATGGATAATTAGGCCATAATTTTATCAAGTCTTCTTTCAATGGCGGCTTTACTTTGGAAAGCGCCGATCACCTTTTCCTGTATGATACCGTCTCTATCGACAAAGAAGCTTGTTGGATAGAATTGAATCTGGTATTTTTCGAAAGTGCTAAAATTCTGATCGAGAAGCACGGTATCAAACAATGAGTTAAGTTTATTGTCGCTGAGGTATTGAGTTACAGTTCCTGCACTCTCTCCGCCGTTGATGGCGAGTATTATCAGGCCATCATCCTGCATTTCGCTATAAAGTTCCTGAAGGTAGGGCATCTCATCGCGGCAAGGAGGGCACCCGGTATACCAGAAGTTGATCAATATCGGACTTCCGTTAAAGTCGCTTAAGGAAACAGTGTTACCTTCTAAATCTTGTAGTTTGAATTCAGGTGCTTTTTTGCCGACAACTGCTAGTGCTTCAGTAGAGTTATTTGAGCATCCTGAAATTAATAGCCCCAAACTCATACACGCTAATAATGCTATAAAAATCGATTTCAATTTTATTTTCATACCGAAACTCCTGACTATACTAAATTCTACTACTAAATAACTGTGCCTAACAAATTTATTTTTCCCGTGGTAACCAGTATTCCCAGAACAATAAGTACTGCTCCACTGGTGATGTAAACGGCACGGGAATGCCTCTGAATGCGCCTTAAAAGAGGCGTAACCTTATCGAAAGCGGCACCGATTATTAGAAATGGAATCCCCAGGCCCAGGGAGTATACGGCCAGTAGGGAAGCACCTTGCCATGCGGTCGCTGATGCAGCCGCCAGCGTGAGTATGCCGCCAAGTATGTATGTAGCGCACGTCATAGATGCCATTGAGAATATGGCGCCCGTGGTAAAGGAACGAATATAACCAGTCTTGCTGCTTTGTCCCGGGGAAAGCCTCTTCTGAAAGTTGAGCTGGGGAACCTTTTGCGATAAGAGGAACAACGCACCAAATACTATTAATAATATACCGGCTACCTGTTTAAGAATAATAAAGTTAATGTTAATCGCAAGGCCTGCCAGTCCGGCACCTGCACCCAGGCCCACAAAGACAGCACTAAATCCCGCAACGAATATGAGCGAGTGGATGAATATGCGGGCGTTATTTTTTTTAGCTCCTGGGGACAGAATCTCAGGGCCAGCTAGAATGGCCATATATATCGGTGCCAGGGGTAAAACACATGGGAGAAGAAAAGAACTGAGCCCGGCGACAAAAGCGGTGACTACAGATATGTTGTCCACTGATTTATATCATAACATAAAGGTACGGGGTGTTAAAAAATCGCCGGCATCGATGGGAAAAAGCAATGCTGCCTAAATAAGATGTATTGAGATGCAATTACTGATTGGACTGGATTAGCTGGTAGTTAAGGCCGAATCCATCAAGCCCTGTCACGGAGTGAAGGGATGAATATTAATAATCGATAATAGTTTTAGTGGTTTTCAGTGCAAAGCGCAAGCCTGGTAATTTTCTGTCATTTATCTTTCAAAGCAGGAGGAACTACTCCCCATTTCAGAGAGTACACTGTTTTCAGATCCCCTATCCTTTTTTGGAATTCGGCACCGCAAATGTCATCGACAATCATAACCAGTGCATCCTCTCGATTATCGGTATAATAATTATGTCGAATATCGATCTGGGTGAAACCATATTTTTGGTAAAGCTTCTGAGCTTTCATATTGGAGGGACGTACTTCTAGTGTAAGAAAACGTACTTTTTGCTCTATAGCTATATTTATCATTGCTATGAGCAGTTGCTCACCTATGCCCATTCGTTGATATTCCCTCCGTACTGCTATATTAGTTATGTGGGCTTCATCAACCATTATCCAGATCCCCCCGAATCCTAAAATTCCTTTCGATTTATCGTCTGCGATGTATTCTTTTTGACCCTTACCTCTACCAGTTAACGTTATCCACGGAGAAAATCCGAGCCTGTTAGGAGTGTTCCGGGCTCTTTCGTGTGGAAAGCATGGGTTATCGTTATTACAGGCGACTATATAGTGGGCAATGCTGATCTCAAGCTCACGTTTATAGTTGGCTGGCGGCCACATGGTTGGGAAGGCTTCATGGTCTATTTCAGTTACCTGTTCAATGTCATATCTGGTCATCTTCCGTATATAGTAAGGCAAGGTTTTTCTCCTCCCCCCTCTTCCTTGCGCTAGCGTAATCAATATTTTAGCATACGCATTATTTCTCTATACAACAAGTAATAGAACTATCTTTTTGGGCGGTTAATTCGTTATAATTTTTGCACAGGGTAATTAATGCCGTTTATAAAGCGGGGAGTTATCAGGTGCATGATGATGAGAACCTCGTTCAACGAGCAAAGCAGTATGATGAAGAGGCTTTTGCACAGTTGTATGAGAAATATTTCGACAAAATTTATCGCTACGTAGCATTGAAAGTTGGAGATCGGATGGAAGCCGAGGATATTACTCAGCAAGTCTTTCTTAAGGCTATTAAGTCTATCTCTTCCTTTAAGTGGAAAGGATTTCCCTTTTCGTCCTGGCTGTTCCGTATAGCTCACAATCAGGTTGTCGATTACCTGAGAAAAAGGAGTAGACAAGAAACAGTCGAACTGGATGATAAACTGCTGATCAGTAAAGAGAACCCGGAGGCGATCCTGGAACATAAACTGGATTTGGAACAACTTGCAGCTGCAACGAGAAAATTAACCCCGGCACAGCAGGAGGTGATCTCTCTGCGGTTTGCCGGAGAGCTTCCGATTGCTCAGGTTGCTAAGGTAATGGGTAAGAGTGAGGGAGCAGTAAAGGCTTTGCAGCACAGTGCCGTAGTAGCATTGCGTAAAGCAATGGTTGGAACGTGAATATGAAGAAAAACAGAGAAATTGAAGATATACTTAATCAATGCCTCGAGCAGCTGGGTGAGGGCGACGATATCGAAAAATGTCTGAAACGCTACCCGGATCAGGCTCATGAGCTTGAACCGATGCTGCGAATGGCTCATATGGCAAGGGAAACTTCGGCAATATCGCCCAGACGGGAATTCAAGGAAAGGGCGCGATATGAATTCCGGACTGCAGTACATGAAGTATCATCACAGGAAAAGAGACCTTTATTCGGCATCAAGAAGCGTTTTATTACGGCAGTGGTATCTCTGAGTGTCGTGTTGGTATTGGGTTGCGGTACGGTGGTAATGGCCAGTAACAGCATGCCCAATAATCCACTATATGCGGTAAAAATTGCCAGTGAAGAGATGCAATATGTGTTTACTCCTTCAGATATCGATAAGGCAAAGGTGTGTGTTATGCAAGTCGATAGAAGGGTAGACGAAATAGTGTATCTTGCTGATGCAGGAGACGCTGAACAGATTGAGTTTGCCACCGAACGCCTGGATAGGTGCCTGGATAAACTGGAGGGGATCGCTCAGGCAAAAGAAGTTGTGGTAATGAGCGATGGTGTTTACGGAACGTCTACCGCGGATTCAGATAATGCGATCGATAAAGAACAACCAGAAATTGATGAGCTTAGTGAACTAAAGGTAACCGTTGTTTATCACGCTGCCAGTAATCAATCCGCTTTAATACGTAAACTGATAGATGCTCCAGAGGCTGTAAAACCTGCTTTACACCAGGCGATTACGGTTTCGACTGCAGGTTACGGTAGAACACTCATCAGCCTGGACTAACGTTGTAAACAATTGGATTGTTTCTTCTTAAGAAGGGAGATAGAAAACATGAAGAATAAGGTGCTTATCGGGATTGTTTTAGTATCGCTAATATCGGCTATTACCCTGAGCGGTTGTACCCCGGATATTAATGGAATTGGTTCGGATAAATCTGGTTCAGAACTTAAAGTAGAATTTGATAGCGGGGATGAAGGTATATGGGTAACCGGGCAGGGCAAGACCATGGTAGCTCCCGATATCGCCATTTTACGTGTAGGCATTGAGGTCCAGGAGGCTACTGTAGCTGAGGCTCAACTGGAAGCTGTGGAAGCGATGAACAATGTAATGGAGGCTTTGGTCAGTAGCGGAATGGAGGAAAAAGACATCCAAACACAGTACTTTAAGATCCGCCAGGTGACTCGTTATGATGAAATAAATAAAGAGAGCGTTGTTGTAGGTTATCGCGTGACCAATACAGTTAACGCCAAGATCAGAGATATCGATGAGACCGGTGCCGTAGTGGATTCGGTTGCAGCTGCTGGAGGTGACTACACTCGCATTGACAGTATAGATTTCTCCATAGATAATCCCAGCGATTACTATGATGAGTTGAGACAGCAGGCTGTTGAGGATGCTAAAAATAAGGCCGAACAACTGGCGTCCCTGACTGGGGTTACCCTGGGTGAGCCTATATATATCTCGGAGGGTACTCAGCCCTCGGTCCCCATTTACAGAGCAGGGGGAATATCCTACGATAACGCGATGGCGATACCAGAGACACCGATAAGTCCTGGTGAAATGGAAATCGGCCTTTCAATCCAGGTTCACTTCGCTATCGTGTCCGCTGAATAACCAAATTCTCGTTTGGAAACTCTGGAAAAGCAGGCTTCTTTCTCATAAGAATGTCTATAATTTGTTATTAAAACAAGGCCTGCTGTGGTGGCTTTTCCTTGTTGTAGGGTTTACCAAGGTGTTCGTAAGCGAGTCTGGTAGCTACCCTTCCGCGAGGAGTGCGGTCCAGGAAGCCCAGTTGTAAAAGATATGGCTCGTACACGTCCATTATAGTGTCAGATTCCTCACTGATAGAAGCAGCAATTGTATCCAGTCCAACTGGACCCCCGTTGAATTTATCGATAATGGTGCCGAGAAGCCTGTGATCGATTTCATCAAGTCCGATATTGTCTACCTCCAGCTTACTTAGAGCCTCAATGGCCACTGTCTGGGTTATCATACCGTCTGCCATGACCTGTGCGTAATCCCGGACCCGTTTCAGAAGGCGATTGGCAACACGAGGAGTGCCTCTAGCGCGCCCAGCAATTTCCACTATACCCTCCTCGTCCGTACTTATCTGCAAGATTTTCGCAGAGCGTTTCAAGATAGATTCAATTGCCTTATGGTTGTAGAAATCGAGGCGATAGACCGCACCGAACCGGTCTCTTAGTGGTGGGCTGAGCAGGGCAAAACGTGTTGTTGCTCCAATCAGAGTAAAGTCGGGAAGATTAATTCGTAAATTTTTTGCACCCGGCCCCTTACCGATTATAATATCTAGCGCGAAATCTTCCATAGCCGGGTACAGCATTTCCTCAACCGTGCGATTTAACCTATGTATTTCATCGATGAACAGCACGTCATGACTGTGAAGGTTTGTCAGTATGGCTGCCAGGTCGCCAGTACGTTCTATAGCCGGACCGGATGTTATCTTGATGTTTACACCAACCTCGCTGGCTATAATATGGGCAAGTGTCGTTTTACCCAAACCTGGGGGTCCATATAACAATATGTGATCAAGTGCTTCCCCGCGGCTCGTGGCTGCAGCTATCGCTATCTTGAGATTCTCCTTCACCTTGGTCTGACCGATAAAGTCGATTAGCTGTCTTGGCCTAAGGCTGGTGTCGATTGATTTATCGTCGCTGGCGGATTTTCCTGATATTACCCTGCTTATTTCCCCCCTCCTATTAAAGGATTAGGTCATTATATCATCTTTTAATTAAGTGATTCATTGCCAATAAATAATGCCGTCCAGGACTGATCCGGGACGGCATTACGAACTTAAGCGAGGAACTTTATTCCTGTTGTAGCTGTCTTTGTTCCTCCATTTCTTCCTCTATACCAGCAGGAAGTTTAGGCTCTTTCTCAATAACTGGGTGATAAGCCGGGATCAACTTACCTATTATCACGTTCTCTTTAAGGCCGCTAAGTCTGTCTATCTTTCCGGCAACAGCGGCCTCGGTAAGAACCTTGGTAGTCTCCTGGAAAGATGCCGCCGCCAGCCAGCTGTCAGTATTAAGAGAAGACCTGGTTATCCCCATAAGTACGATATGTGCCGTAGCCGGTTCTCCGCCCTCTGCAAGCGTTCTAGCATTTACATCCTCATAATGGAACCTGTCAACCAATTCTCCGATTACCAGTTCAGTATCGCCTGAAGAGTCTATGTAAACCTTGGTAAGCATTTGGCGGACGATGACTTCGATGTGCTTATCGTTAATGTTAACGCCTTGCGACCGGTATACTTTTTGGACCTCATCTACCAGGTAGCGTTGAACAGCGTCTTTGCCCTTTATATTGAGGTATTCCTGGGGATCGATAGATCCATCCGTTAGCTGGTCCCCGGCATACACCCTGGCTCCGTTTGCGACCCGGATGTGGGCGGCTGCCGGGATGGTGTATTCACGGACCTCGTTATCCTCGTATTTAATGGATAACTTGCTATCCTCAATAATTACCTCTCCGCTTACCCTTGCTACTATAGGCTGACTTTCTACAAGCGATTTGTCATCGGATGCTTCTTCCGAAGGAGATGGGCAAGCGAGTGGTGTACCTATATCTACCCATGACCCTTCCTTAGCAGTAACTGACCAATCGTGAGGTATTATGTATTCATCATAGAGTACTTCAGAACTGGTAACCTTAATCCTTCGGCCCTCTTCGAGGTCGATGACTTCCACTTCGCCATCTATTTCTGATACTATTGCTTTACCCTTGGGCGTTCTCCCTTCGAAAAGCTCTTCTACTCTGGGTAGGCCTGTGGTGATATCAAGTCCAACTACACCACCGGTGTGAAAAGTACGCAGGGTTAACTGGGTTCCTGGTTCGCCGATACTCTGGGCAGCGATTATACCCACTGCGGTATTAGGTTCAACAAGTCTGCCACGCGCCAGATCCCAGCCATAGCATCGCTGGCAAGCCCCTTGCCTTGCCTCGCAGGTAAGCGGAGATCTGACATGTACCCTGCTTATTCCAGCACCTACAATTCGCTTTGCTTTGTCTTCATCAATTTCTTCATCGCGATCTACAATTGTCTCGTTATTCTCTGGATCAATAACTTTACTGGCGGCCAGACGTCCTATAATTCGTTTGGATAGAGAAGGCAAGACGTCATCTTTGGCGACCTCCGATATCCAGATTCCATCCCTTGTGCCGCAATCTTCCTGACGGATGATAGCATCCTGGGCGACATCAACCAGGCGCCTGGTAAGATAACCGCTCTCCGAAGTTCTAAGTGCTGTGTCAGCGAGCCCTTTACGGGCGCCGTGCGTAGAGATAAAGTACTCGAGAACACTGAGACCCTCCCTGAGGCAGGATTTAATGGGAAAATCAATTATCTTTCCTGCTGGATTGGTCATAAGTCCTCGCATTCCCGCCATCTGTCTGATCTGTGAAATGTTACCTTTGGCACCCGAAGTCGACATCATATAGATACTTCCATAACGATCCAGGGATTTTGCTATTGATTCGGTTATCTGGTCAGTGGTCTCCATCCAAAGGTTGACTACGGTGTTATAACTCTCATCTTCGGTGATGATACCCTGGTTATATTGTTCTTTTGTTGCTGCTGTTTTTTCCTCCGCGGCTTGAATTAATTGGGCTTTGTCCTCGGGGATCTTAATATCGCTCATTCCTATGGTGGTTCCAGACATGGTAGCATACTTGAAGCCAAGCCGCTTGAGATTGTCCAGCACCACTGACAATTCTTCGTTATTAAGAATTTTCTGGCAACTGGCAACTATCTGCTTCGAAGTTGACTTATCTATAACTCGATCGTAATTGCGGAGTTCTTCGGGTAAGACCTCGTTAAATATGATGCGTCCGGCGCTTGTCTTTATTCTACTGTGTCCATCCTCTCCCGGTATCCTGACCTCTACCTCCGCTCTTAGATCGATAATCCCGCTATCATAAGCAAGTTTTGCCTCTTCGAGGCTTCCAAAAATTTTACCCTCTCCTTTAGCGCCGCTTCTTATCGTGGTAAGGTAATAACAGCCAAGGGTCATATCCAGGGTGGGTATTACAATCGGCTCACCGGAACTCGGTAGCAGCATGTTATGGATGCTAAGCATGAGCTCCCTGGCTTCTTTAACCGCAGCTCTGGACAGAGGTACATGTACTGCCATCTGGTCTCCATCGAAGTCAGCGTTAAAGGTAGAACATATCAGCGGGTGAATCTGAATAGCACTTCCATCGATCAATACCGGCTCAAATGCCTGGATACCCAGACGATGGAGGGTAGGTGCGCGGTTAAGCAATACTGGACGTTCCTTGATAACCTCCTCCAAGATATCATAAACGGCGGGATTTGCTCTAGCGACCAACCGCCGAGCGCTCTTGTCGCTGAAGGCTAGCCCGCGTTCCATTAAACGGTGAACTATGAATGGTTTGAAAAGCTCAAGAGCCATTCTTCTGGGTAGACCGCACTGGTGCAGTTTTAGCTCGGGTCCAACCACGATTACCGAACGACCGCTGTAGTCGACGCGCTTACCCAACAGGTTCTGGCGGAACCTTCCCTGTTTACCCCGGAGCATATCCGAGAGTGATTTCAATTTATGGTTACCGCTGAAGGAAACAGCCCGTCCGCCTCCCTTTTCATTATCGATCAGAGAGTCTACCGCTTCTTGAAGCATCCTCTTCTCATTGCGCACAATAATGCTTGGAGCACCTATATCCAGTAGATGTCTTAGACGATTATTCCGGTTTATTACCCGTCGATACAGGTCGTTAAGGCCACTAGTGGCGAACCTGTCTCCATTAAGCTGCACCATCGGCCGAAGATCGGGAGGTAATACCGGTAAGACTGTGAGTATCATCCATTCGGGTTTATTACCGCTGCGGCGAAATGTCTCTACTATCTGTAGCTGCTTACTTGCCTTCCTGCGGCGTTGCCCGGAGGTTAGCCGTGTTTCCTGAATTAGGGCGTTGTTTATCTCATCCAGATTAATTCCCTTGAGAATCCTGAGAATGGCCTCGGCTCCCATACCCGCCTCAAAGATTTCGCCAAACCTCTGTTTCAGTTCGTGATAACGGTTCTCATTTAATAGGGTGCGTTCACGGAGGTCTTCCAGTTGCTCGATGTCGAGGGTCGATTGTTCCTCAATTCCCGCTTTCTCATTGGCCCAGTCGCTTCGAATCTTGTTTATTTCTTCTACCGTGGCCCCCGCCTGCTCCATTTCGGTGATTTTTTCTTCAATGGCCTGGCTGCGCTGATCTAGCTCTTCGGAGCTTTTTTCTCTGATTTCTTCTATTGCCTTTCGACGCGCTTCTTCATCTATAGACGTTATGATGTAGTGGGAAAAGTAGAGTACGCGCTCCAGGCTGCGAGGAGATAGCCCCAGTAAAAGCCCCATGCGGCTTGGTATCCCTTTGGAAAACCATATATGGCTGACAGGGCTGGCAAGCTCGATATGCCCCATTCGCTCACGGCGCACTTTGGATCTTGCTACTTCAACGCCGCATTTATCGCAAATGACTCCCTTATAGCGAATCTTCTTGTACTTACCGCAGAAGCATTCGAAGTCTTTGGTGGGCCCAAAAATCCTTTCACAGAAAAGCCCATCTCTTTCCGGTTTTAGGGTCCGGTAGTTAATTGTCTCCGGTTTCGTCACTTCACCGTATGACCAACTCCTGATCTGTTCCGGAGAAGCCAGAGAAATACGGACGGCATCAAAATCATTAACTTCAAGCATTATTCTTCCTTCACCTCTGTCTCGGCATATTATTCATTCTGGCTAGATATATCCTGTTCTTCGTCTGGTGCTTCACCAGCATTCCTTTCCGGTTCTTCCAGCGGACCGTCACTGGATTTTTCACCGGCATCTTCATTCGTGACTTCGGCCTCCTGTTTATCCGTTTGTTCTACTACTTGTTCATCCGGCTGCTTTTCAGTCGGTTCGCTTTCAACCGATACTTCTTCAGCCGAAGAGGATTCTGCTTCTACTATTGGTACCGGTATATTGGACTCGCCCGTTTCTTCGGGAAGGGTAACCCTCTCCTCCTCTTCGCTCAGAACTTCAACGGCAAGGCCCAGGCTGCGGAGCTCCATAATTAATACCTTGAACGATTCCGGCACACCAGATTGAACAATATCTTCGTTCTTCACGATGGCTTCATATGTCTTGGCACGGCCACTGACATCATCTGACTTATTAGTCAGGATCTCCTGGAGGTTATGTGCAGCTCCATATGCTTCAAGAGCCCATACTTCCATTTCACCAAACCGTTGTCCGCCAAACTGGGCCTTTCCGCCCAATGGTTGTTGGCTGATAAGTGAGTAGGGACCGGTGGAACGGGCGTGAACCTTGTCTTCAACAAGGTGGTTTAACTTAATCATATAAATACTGCCCACTGTTATCGGCTGGTCGAATGATTTGCCAGTATGTCCGTCACGCAATATAACCTTGCCCTGTACAGGCGGTGCGAGATTCCTTTCGGCCACTACTCCATCCACGGCCAGCATGACCTCTTCCTGGCTCAAATCGCGGCTCTCTATGCCAAGATCTTCAAGCCAGAGGCGCAGGCATATGTTTTTCGCCTCTCCGGGATATTTGTCGCTGAAGATTTTCTCTCCGTCATAGCCTTTCGCCGAAATCCATTCCTTTGTGGATTCTATTACTAAGGAATTTCCATTCTTGCCTGGGTTATTGTCAACGGCACCGGCTTTCCGGGCCAACCAGGCCCTGGCCAGGGCATCTTCTATAGCTTTATCGTCGGCGCCATCAAATACCGGGGTTAATACCTTTATACCCAGGGTATCCGCTGCCCAACCAAGGTGAGTTTCCAGCACCTGGCCCAGGTTCATGCGGGAAGGAACGCCAATAGGATTGAGGATTATGTCTACAGGCGTGCCATCGGGCAGAAAAGGCATATCTTCGACTGGCGCGATGATGGATACCACACCTTTGTTTCCATGCCTTCCGGCGAGCTTGTCGCCTACAGATACCTTGCGTTTCTGGGCTACCCAGATCTGTACCCACTGGTCGACGCCGGCGGGCAGGTCATCACCTTTGCTTGTGGAAAACTCTTTAACATTGGTAACCTTTCCCCATACGCCGTGGGGCATCCGTAGAGAAGTATCTTTTACCTCTCTTGCTTTCTCACCAAAGATTGCCCTTAGCAGCTTTTCCTCAGCAGACAGTTCAGTCTCACCCTTTGGCGTAATTTTGCCTACCAATATATCTCCTGGACCAACATCGGCGCCGATACGTATAATTCCGTTTTCATCGAGATTACGGAGGCTCTCCTCACCTACATTGGGGATATCCCTTGTAATCTCTTCAAAACCGAGTTTGGTTCTCCGGGCTTCGATCTCATGCTTGGAGATATGAATAGAGGTAAATTTATCCTCTTCCACAAGCCTGTTGCTGATAATGATGGCGTCTTCATAGTTATATCCTTCCCAGCTCATAAATGCGCACAGGACGTTTTGGCCAAGGGCTAATTCTCCTTTTTCTGTACCGGAGCCGTCAGCAATAACCTGTCCGGCCTCAACCCTATCGCCTTTGCTGACTATTGGGTGCTGGTTGATGCAGGTTCCCTGGTTGGTGCGTACGAATTTGAAAAGGGGGTATTCTTCCAGGTCTCCGTTATCTCCTAAGATAACTACCTGGGAACTGGTGGCTGAATTTACTATTCCATGATTTATGGCTCTATACACTTCTCCGCTGTACCTGGCAGCTTCCATTTCCATACCGGTGGCTACCAGGGGTGCTTCCGGGCGTAGCAGGGGTACTGCCTGACGTTGCATGTTCGATCCCATTAACGCGCGGTTAGCGTCGTTATGTTCCAGGAAAGGTATTAGCGCCGTAGCAACGCTGAATATCTGCTTCGGCGACACATCCATGAGTTCGATGTCTTCCGGCGACGTTAGCAAGTAGCGTTCGGCGAGTCTGGCCTCGATTCGGCCATCCACGAATTGATTATTGGAATCGAGCCTGGCCTTTGATTGCGCTATCGTATACTTGTCCTCCTCGTCGGCGGTAAGGTAAATAATCTCGTTCGTTACGAAGGGGATTATTTTAATATCTCTTTCAGGTAGCTCTGAAAGCTGCCGCATTTCATCGTCACTGATAATAACCCCGGCTTCTACTAACACTTCACCCTGATCATCGGTAACAGGCTCACGGACTGTTTTGCCCTTCAGGCGTTCGTCCCTGCTGTTCATGGCGTTGATGACCCACCGATATGGTGTCTCAATAAACCCGTGCTTATTGATACGGCTGTAGATAGATAAAGAGCCGATAAGGCCGATATTTGGTCCCTCCGGTGTTTCGATAGGGCAAATCCGTCCGTAGTGTGAGAAATGAACGTCACGGACCTCGAAACCGGCACGTTCCCGTGACAGGCCCCCTGGTCCCATGGCAGATAATCGACGTTTATGAGTTATTTCCGCCAGCGGGTTGGTCTGGTCCATAAATTGGGATAGCTGAGAGCTGCCAAAAAACTCCCTGATAGTGGCTGCAATAGGGCGGGCATTTACCAGGGCACTCGGAGTAATGGCTTCTGAACTGAGTATACTCATGCGTTCTTTAACAATGCGTTCCAGGCGTAGCAGGCCGATACGAAGCTGATTTTGGATCAACTCACCTACAGTACATACCCGCCGGTTTCCGAGGTGGTCGATATCGCCGGCGGTATCCTCGTCATTGTTGATCATGATCATACGCCTTATGATATTAACGATATCTTCCTTGTCCAGGACCCTGAGATCTTTAGTCTCGTCCATCTCCAGCCTTTTATTGAGCTTGTATCTACCTACTTCTCCCAGATCGTATCTCTGGGGATCGAAGAAAAGGTTCTTTATCAATCTTTGCGCGTTTTCTATGGTCAGGGGGTCACCCGGCCTCAGCCTTTTATAGATGTCAAGTAGGGCGTCCGAGGTGTTTCTAATCTGGTGGTCCCTTTCCATGGTAGATTGGATAAAGCGATGATTAGGGGACGTGTCTTCCCCGGAGAATAGCTCAACCAGCTCTTCATCGCTACTGTAACCTATAGCCCGAAGCAAGGTGGTAATTGGTATCCTGCGTTTTCCGTCTATTTTGGCTGAGATAACATCACGATTACTGGTATCGAATTCCAGCCAGGCACCATGGGTTGGGATCAATTTGGCATGGTAAAGTTCACGGCCGCTGGAAGGATCTTCCTGAAGAATGAAAGAAACACCCGGTGACCGGAGCAACTGGCTCACAACTACACGCTCGGCACCACTGGTAATGAAAGTTCCCTTGGCAGTCATCAGGGGGATGCTGCCTAAAAATAGAGACTCCTCTTTTATTTCGCCGGTGCTCTTGATAAGCAGCCTTGCCTTGACATATATCGAAGTGGAGTAAGTCAGATCACGGTGCCTGCATTCCTGTTCGGAATGTCGCGGGGGCCGGAACTCGTAATTTATAAAGTCAAGTTCGAGCCTGTTACCGGTAAAATCACTGATGGGAAAAATCTCGTTGAACAGCTTTTTAAGCCCCTCTTCTTGCAGCCATCGGAATGACTTTAACTGGACATCGATCAGGTTCGGGACCTCCATTATTTCAGGTAATCTGGCATAGGATTTTCTTACTGGGGAAGCATTTTTACTACCGGTATGCGTTGACGTTAAAAACATTTAAGTCCTACTCCTTAAAAAGACAAGAAAGATTCGTATTGCTATCTAATTACACAAAAAAGTAGAGTCGAAGGAAAAGTTGAGGAGCAATATATAAAAGAAAAGACGATTGAGGCATAGTACAAAACTCAAGAATACTATAAAAATTACAATATGTCAAATATCACGACTATATACAGTATGCCTTTCCGGCATACTTAATTAGCAAATATCTTTCTCAGCAAATATTCTCTGTGTATTGACCTGGTTTGCTACCGTACAGGATATTTTTTTCAGTAAAATTTACTGAGCTTTCAGTATAACTTACTCGGCATAATTAAGATAATACCTTATTTATTATAACTCTTATCAACTTAAAATCATAATAGTTTATGGGGATATTTTGTATGTGCTTGACATCGAGGCCGTATGTAGTTTATATTTACAGAAACTTTTTAGTATTTTTCGCTATTTTCTCACCAAATTATTTTTAGATCAGCGGGATTTTGCGGATGAAAAACAGAGCAAGCGGTACTCCGGCCAGCCTGAAGGAACTACCAGTGGGGCATGAGTTTCCGTCTATCACTTATGAACTAACGCAGGCTACTATTGCGAAATACCTGGATGCTGTCGGTGAAAGCCAGGATTTCGTAAGTTCACGAATTGTTCCTCCATTGGCCATAGCGGCGTGTGCTATTGCTGCCCTATCGAAATCTTTTGCCGTCCCACCAGGAACGATACACGCCGCCCAGGAACTCGAGTTTCTGAAGATAATACCTTTAGGAAGCAACATAAACTGTGGCGGAAAGATAGCCAGTAAGCTGCAACGTGGACGATTAAACCTGATATCAATCGAGATAAACGCCGTTAACATGGAGAAGGAAAAGGTCCTGAGTGGCAAAGCCACGATAGCCGTTCCGGATTAAAATTAATTAGAGGAATACTCGCTTTGTTAGACAGACCAAAACAGGAAGTTTTCCATGAGGCCTCAAATCTACCTTCGGTAGTTAAACATGTTACCCAGAAGGATATAAACCTGTATGCAGAGGCAAGCGGCGATTTTAACCCGATACATATCGACGAGGCCTTTGCGGCGCAGACCCCTCTAGGTGGTACTATTGCTCATGGCATGCTCATTCTGGCATATGCATCGGAGATGATGACTAAGGCTTTTGGCAAGAACTGGCTCGATGGCGGCAGCCTTTCGGTGAGATTCAAGGCAGCGGCCCGCCCGGGAGATACTATTACCGCCAGCGGCAAGATCGATTCGATTGAGAGCAAGGAAGGCACTCTCCGGGCCAGTTGTAGCCTGGAATGCTGCAACCAGAAGGGTGAGGTAATAATAACCGGTGGGGCGGTGGTAAAACTGCAATAGCTCCATGAAATTGCAGCTAAAGGGAAGAGGCTCTTGATGACCGATACCAGACGTAGAGTAAAGATAGCCATTGATGCAATGGGCGGTGATTATGCTCCGGGAGAGATCGTCAAAGGGGCTGTAGCTGCGGCGGAACGCGGTGGTATCGAGCCGGTGCTGGTAGGTCCTCTCGATATCCTCGAGCGTGAGCTGGCCAACTACAACACCTCCATGCTTCCTATCAGTTGCGTACACGCGGATAAGTATATCAAGGAAGAGGAAAACCCGGCCATGGCAGTCAGGCGCAATCCGGATTCATCCATTGCGGTGGCTGCCCGAATTGTTAAAGAGGGCCAGGCCGATGCACTTTTCGGCGCCACCGCTACCGGTGCACTGATCACAAGTGCCCTGCAACACCTGGGCATGATAGAGGGGATAACGCGACCGGTAATAGGCGGGGTCTTGAGCGGCCTCGCACCCAGAACGGCGGTATTCGACCTGGGCGTTAACTTGGACTGCAAACCACATCACCTGCTCACCTTTGCATATATAGGTACCGTATATGCTAGAATATTTCTTGATATTCCCGAGCCTACCGTAGGCCTTTTAAACGTAGGTAAAGAGGAGGGAAAGGGTACACAGTTGGTAAGAGAGGCATACCATCTTTTGAAAGAGAGCGGCCTTAACTTTGTCGGCAATGTCGAGGGTAACGTTATTCTCTCCAACGAAAACGTGAACGTTGTTGTCTGCGATGCTTTTGTGGGTAACGCCATCATGAAGCTCTGTGAAGGGGCGGTTAAGGGCATGGTGGGTTTTTTTAAGAACAAATCCAGGAAATACCCTTTAATCGGAGGTTTATTGAAAAAGAAGGTAAGGGGGCTACTGGAGTCTCTCGTGCTCACCGACAGCGCCGGGGGTGGGCTGATCTGGGGAATCGATGGCGTCGTGCTCAAGGTGCACGGTCATAGCACGGCGGATGAAGTAGCAAGGAAACTCGAACAGGCAGGCCTGGCCGTTAAAAAGGGTATGGTAGATTGCCTTAAAAAAGAGCTAAGCGAGATGACAAAAATACCAATTAAGATATGATCAATAGAAAGGAGTTACTATGTCGTCTACCGAAGAAACCATCAAGGATATCATTGTTAAAATCGTACACTGTGATCGGGATATCCTGACTCCGGAGTCAACTTTCCAGGATATGAAGGCAGATTCCCTGGACATGGTCCAGGTGCTGGTAGCCCTGGAAGATGAGTTCGGGATAGAGATACCCGATGAAGAGGCGCAGAAGTTCAAGAATTTTGGTGACTTTGTTTCGTTTGTGGAAGCGCGTGTAGCAGAGAAGAAATAGGTGTTTGAGGGTAAGGTTGCACTGGTCACGGGAAGCTCTCGCGGCATCGGCAGGGAGATAGCCCTGAGGCTGGCACGGGAGGGAGCCGATATTATCGTCAACTATTTCCGCCGGCGTGAGG